>VMHT01074039.1_pt1 | contig 25124 bp, 20 predicted proteins | sample 4693611 | NCBI WGS metagenome assembly VMHT01 (sample SAMN12280063, study PRJNA550983) | marine metagenome | isolation source: seawater sampled from same location over 5 years 0.02-0.2 micron viral filtrate | place: USA: collected off the coast of southern California halfway between the port... ...
GAAAATGGATGAACGTAGTTTAGTTGGCCAAGATAAGTATGGCGCAACAATGATGCAAGAGATCGTTGGCGAGAAGAAAGATCTAAGAAGATTTTTAGTTGACGTTCAAGAAGAACTAATGGACTCTTTATTATATCTTGAAGCTGCAAAGCTTTGTTTATCAGACGAGATAGAAGAAGCTGCATTAAAATTTGTACAACAACGTGAGGGCTATTAATAAAAAAAACTTCAGAAAGAAGCCTCGTAAAAAAGGTCCTGTTATATCTAAGAAAGTTAAGTATGACGGTATAAACTTTGCGTCTGGCCTTGAGAAGTATATGTATATAGCTTTGAAAAAAGCTAAGGTTAAAGCTAAGTATGAAGGTGAGACATTTGTTTTGGTCAACGGGTTTCACTTTGATAATCAAGTATTTGAGCGACAGTCTAATGGTAAAGGAGACTTTACTAACAGAGGTTGTAAAAGAATATTACCTATTAAGTATACTCCTGATTTTATAGGAGAGGACTTTATAATAGAAACTAAAGGCAGAGCTAATGATTCGTTTCCTATGAGATGGAAATTATTCAAGCAGCTCGTTGTCAGGCAGTTTCCAGGAGTTACACTATATAAACCACAAAATCAAAAAGAATGCGACACCACGGTAGAGTTGATCCTGCAGAAGCAAAAAGGATAGCAAGAAAAAGATACGCCGAAAGAAAGGTAGATAAGTGGATTAAGTGGAGCTGGAAGATGCGAGGCAAAATCCTTATGAGAGAATTAATTGAACAACAAGAAAAATACGGTATAAAATGTTAGATAACGAGGAAAGAGATTACGACTGGAAGTTAGAGTTTGGCTTTTATCCAGGTATATTACTAGGCATGAGATCTTACCGTGAAAATGGTTATACTATCCACGTTTTATATTTTCCTTTTGTTGAATTTGCATTAACAGTTTATAATTAAGATATGTCATTATTTAAAGAAAGAATACCCTACAAGCCCTTTGAGTACCCACATTACTATACAGAAGGATGGTTAAAGCAAGCACAAGCGTTTTGGTTACACACGGAGATATCTATGCAAAATGATATTAAAGACTGGAACGAAAAGCTTAATGATAAAGAAAAAAGTTTAGTAGGTAATATATTGCTTGGCTTTGCTCAGACCGAGTGTGCAGTGTCAGATTACTGGACACAAAAAGTAGTTGGCTGGTTTCCAAAGCATGAGATACAACAAATGGCTATGATGTTTGGTTCACAAGAAACAGTTCACGCTGTAGCTTATAGCTACTTGAACGAAACATTAGGTCTTGAAAACTACGAGGCTTTTTTACATGAAGATGCTACCGCTGATAGGTTTAATAATCTTGTGGCATATGAAGGTAATGGTAGGGTAGGTATAGGTAAATCGTTAGCTATATTTTCTGCGTTTGCTGAGGGTGTTAGCCTATACTCTGCCTTTGCCGTATTATACTCGTTTCAATTACGTAACATGTTAAAAGGTATTGGTCAGCAAATGAAATGGTCTGTACGTGATGAGTCACTACACAGCAAAATGGGTTGCCAACTATTTAGAGATATGTGTGCTGAAGACGAACACTTACTTGAGCTATGTAGAAAAGATGTAATTAAAGCTGCAGAGACTATGGTAGAGCTTGAAACAAAATACATACACAAGATGTTTGAAGCTGGAGATGTTGAAGGTATAGCAGCAGAAGACCTTATAAACTTTATTAGAAAAAGAGCTAATGAAAAACTCATTGAGCTTGGATATGAAAAGCTTGGTAATCTTTTTACATACGACTCTGCTTCAGCAGATAATCTTAACTGGTTTTATCATTTAACTGGTGGTGTTACACACACAGACTTTTTTGCAATACGACCTACAGATTATTCAAAAGCAAACGAAGGAGAAGACTTCCAAGATATTTGGTAAACAATTAAATTAAATAAAATGAACGACAAAAAAACCGGTAGAGTAAAACAACTTGAAAGGAAAATGCACTCGTGCACTCAACTTATAGAACAATTATTAAGACAGAATACATATTTAAGAGATCTTGCTGTCGGAACTTTAGAAACAATTAAACTAATGCCAGATTATGAAGAAGCTATTCAAAAGCTCAAAGACCAAACCGCTGAGCAAGCTGGGAAAGATGCTAACAGCGAGAAAAAATTTGAACCCTTGGGAGAAGCTGGCAACTAGATCAGGATATATGGGTAGCGGTTTTTTAATCGCAGCTCAATGGACTATAGACCCTAAGCTATACGTGCTTGGGTTTATTTTAGTAATCTTGCAAACTACTAGCAGGAAACAATGGAACTTAGTAGTATTAAATATGAATGGGCTTTTTGCCTGGTTAAATCACTTATTTTAAATGTGGAATGAAGACTGGATCATCGGAGAAGATTACCCTGCGTGGGGTAATAACGACATCTATAAGAAGACAATATCCGGGGGATATTTACATCACGACGAAACGCCTAGAGAAGCATACCATCGGGTCGCTAAGACGGTTGCTCGTAGATTATATAAACCGGAAATGGCCTCTACGTTTTTTGATTACATCTGGAACGGTTGGCTGTGTCTTGCTAGCCCAGTTCTTAGCAACACCGGAACTGATCGCGGCTTGCCTATTAGTTGCTTTGGTATTGATGTGGCTGACTCAATCCAGGATATAGGACAAAAGAACTTAGAAATGATGCTGCTTGCGAAACACGGAGGCGGCGTAGGTATTGGTATAAACCAGATTAGACCAGCTGGAACTAAAATAACAGGTAATGGAACAAGTGACGGCGTTGTGCCTTTTTGTAAAATATACGATTCGACTATACTTGCCACTAATCAGGGTTCTGTCAGACGCGGAGCTGCATCGGTTAATCTTAACATTGAGCACTCCGATTTTGAAGAATGGCTTGACATACGTGAGCCTAAAGGAGATGTCAACAGACAATCACTTAACTTGCATCAATGCGTTATTGTCGGCGATAAGTTTATGCGAAAGCTTGAGCAAGGAAATGAAGAAGCAAGGAAGAAGTGGGGAAAATTATTACAAAAACGTAAAGCTACTGGAGAGCCTTATATCTTATTTAAAGGGAACACAAATAAGTCTAATCCACCAGCCTACAAAGAAAACGGACTTAAGGTTCATATGACAAACATCTGTAGTGAGATTACATTACATACAGATGAGAACCATAGTTTTGTCTGTTGTTTATCATCATTAAATTTAGCTAAATATGAAGAATGGAAGGATACTAACCTTATATATGACGCCACGTTCTTTCTTGACGGCGTTATGGAGGAATTTATTCAAAGAGCCAAAGGTTTACGTGGATTCGACAACTCTGTTCGATCTGCGCAAAAGGGGAGAGCATTGGGCTTGGGAGTCCTTGGATGGCATACGTATATCCAAGAGAAAGGTATTCCTTTCGAGGGTTTATTATCTCAGTATGAGACTAGGAAAATATTCTCACAGATTAAGATCGAGAGTGAGCGTGCCTCAATGGATCTGGCAGAGATTTATGGCGAACCTTTATGGTGCAGTGGGACTGGTATGCGTAATACCCATCTTCGTGCTGTTGCTCCCACTGTTAGTAATAGTAAGTTGTCTGGTAATGTTTCACCCGGAATAGAGCCCTGGGCCGCTAATGTTTTCACAGAGCAGTCTGCCAAAGGAACTTTTATCAGGAAAAACCCTACGTTAGAAAATGTGTTGGAAGACAACGGTTTAAACAACGATTATATATGGGGTAAGATACTAGGTGACGGAGGTTCTGTTCAAGATATTGAAGAGCTTGATGACGTGCTTATGGGTGATCATGATATACCCGTTAAAGAAGTATTTAAAACCTTCAAAGAGATTAATCAGCTTGAGCTTGTTAATCAAGCAGGTATAAGACAACAGTATATAGATCAGTCAGTTAGCCTTAACTTAGCTTTTCCAAGTGTTGCAACACCTAAGTGGTTGAACAAAGTTCATATGGATGCTTGGAAAAAAGGCGTTAAGACTTTGTATTACACTAGAACTGAAAGTGTATTAAGAGGTGACATAGCTGCAAGTGCTATGGATGAAAACTGTTTGTCGTGCGACGGTTAATTATTAAATGCGCGCTATGTTTAATTATGCTATACACATGCATATATATGATATATAGATGAGTATGTTTATTTTAGGATTTTTATATGGCTTTGTTTTAGCCTCAGCCATATTCTTTGTTGTACTTTATTATTTAAAAGACCAATAAAAAAAAGGGGACCACATAATGTGATCCCCTTCTTGGTTACAGGAACTTTTAGGTATGGTACGCCTATTTTATATTGTTCCTTTTTTGTTTCATAGTAGCTTCAATAAGACCTCGCTCATATTCTAGTTGCTTTTCTATATCTATCAGCCTGTCTTCCAGCTCATTAATTACTTTTACTTTTTTGTCTAGTCTGTCGTGCACCATAGTTAATTCTGCTTTAACTGATGTAAACTCACTAAATACTCCTCCTGCTGTAAATACAGCAATAACAAACCATAAGATGATTTGCCAGTTTTTGATTATAAAACCATTAGTTGAAGAACTCACCTTCCTCTTGATTGGTTAAATAATCTTTCTTCCATTTTATCTATAGATTTCTTTATCTCGCTAATGTCTTCCTTAGTTTCAATAATAGCGTTGTCCATCATTTCTTTTTGGAGTTCATATTCTGTTTTTGTGACTGGTGGTTTAGGCTCTTCCATCGCGACTTGTATGTCGGCTTGAAGAGTCATATACATAGACACCATCGTCGCCACAGTCATACCTGCTGCGATTAAAGTTTTTATAGAAAGACCTACCACTGTTCCCTCACTAAACTCATCGAATTTATCTATTGCAGATTTTTTTCTAGCCATTTTTATTTATACGTTTTTAAACATTAAGAAACTCAACATAGAGTTCCACTTTCTTTTTAAATGATTATTTACTTCAATAATCTTCTTTCCTATTTTTACTAATAATTTTCCCATATTGTTTTTTTTACCAAGCGTTGCTTATTTTTTTATATTCTTCCTTAGCATCAAAGCTAGGACAGGCCTTGCTAGAGAAGTCTCTATGGCCATATATATCTAGATCACAGTATAAATGCTTTAGTTCCGTAAGAATTTCAATAAGGGACTCTTTTTGTTCCTTTGTTCTTGTATCTTTTGGCTTTAGGTGCTTTTTATCTATGCCTCCAACATATGCGATGCCAACTGACCCTTTGTTTTGTCCTTTACAGTGAGCACCCATCCTTTCAACAGGTCTGCCTTCATGTATTGAACCATCCAAGTAAATTACATAGTGATAACCTATATCACTCCATCCTCTGGCTTTATGCCATGATCGAATATCTTCGACTGTAGTATGTCTCCCTTCTGGAGTTGCAGTGCAATGTACAATTGCTTTACTTATATCTCTCATTTTTAATTACGTTTTACTACTTTTCTTTTTATTACTTCTCGTTTTTTAGGTCCATATGTTTTAGGCTTTACTTTATCTTGTATACCTAAATCCCATTTACTCCAACCGCCAATCAATGCTAATCTTTGATACGTGGCTAAATCGTCGTTTATAGCAGCTTCTACGTTTTGTACTTTTTTAATACCTCTGTCTAATGGTATATTTGTAATAGCGCTAGTTAACTGACCTAATGCTAAAGCTGCAGGATTATCTAGTGATATACCTTTTTCTAACATTTCTTTTTTATTCCAATCATAAGTTCTAGCTGCAGATCTTAATTTGGACATTTTTGAAGAAATAGGTGGTGAAACTTTTAAAACTTCTAACATTGCGTCTTGATATTCTGGCCTTTGTTTTTTACTTTGTTCTATTAGCTTAAGTGTTATATTTTTAACAGTTGAAGCTATAGCTCCTGTAAAACCTAAACCTCTGAGAACAGAATCAGCCATACCATTAGCAACTCTACCTATTTTTTTATCTTTTAATTCTTCATCTTCCTCTTCTGCAAACATTAAAGCAAACAAAGCTTGTTGTGCTGCGTTAAATATTAGATTTTGCACTACAGCATAATAAACTATTTTAGATATGTTTGTTTTAGCATCCCCTCGGTTATTCTTAAGATCTAAGGCAGCTTTTTTCATTAATCTTGCATACTGAGATGGTGTGTTAGCAAAAGCTAATATAATACGCCCTAATGGACCTGCTTGTTGTTGACTAATCTTATCAGGCCTACTAGACTGTTGAGATTCTTCTGCTGTTTCTCTAAACTCTTGAAAAGCTATTTTTTCAGCAGCTTTTTGATCCACACCTTCTTTCATCAAAGAGTTTAATCTGTTTCTATAAAAAGTAGCACCACCTGAAGCAATAGCAAAACTATCTGCAATTTGAGTAGGTGTAAAACCTAATTTTAATATTCTATTTATAACTCCTTTAGCTCCATTTTGTTTTGCCACGGTGGCTAAGTCTGCTTCGTTTATGTCCATCCTTAAACCTTCTCTTCTGTCTTTTAAAAAATCAGAGTTAAATAATTTTTTAAAATCAGACCAGTATTGTTTTTGATTTGCAAAAGCTTTAGCTGCCGCAAACACGTTATTGTCGCTGAAGTTTATAAAGTTTATAGCAGATATAGTTTGAAGTATTGCTGATCTTGTATTAAAAAACATTATGGCACCAACAGAACCGTTAATCCAATCGTTAAATCTACCAGTCAAACTGTCAGGACCATAAGATCTATTTCTACCAGTTTTCATCCTTTGCAAAGAATTTTCTAAAGCTAGTCTATAATCTCTACCAAAAGCCGCTTCTAATTTATTTAAGTTTTGTTTTGAAAATATTTCATCAATATTTCTTTGCCACTGTTCTAAATAAGTAGCTCTTTTAGTTGTGTTTAAAGTTTCTTTTAAATCAGAAACTATATTACCAGTTACCCAAGCTTCTCCTGGCTTAGCATATTCAAAAGATTTATTTACTGTTAATAGTTTATCTGCAAATTGTTTAAGTTTCTTATTATTATCTATGTAATCTAACAAATCAGATTTATCGCTTTCAGAGAGTCCAGGAATAGACATGTCTTGTTTATCCCACACATATACTCTAACAGCTTGTTCTTGAGTAAAATCTTCACCTGGTATTAATTTTCTAAGTTTTTTAGGAACAATACCAAGGTCTTTAATTATAGTTTTAAAACGTTTAGCTGTTTCATTTCTATCTCTAGACACAGCTTCCATTGCTTGAGCAAAAGGACTAATTAAATTTTCATTATACCATTTTAATTGAGCATCACCTACTTTGCCTTTACCTAAAGTATAATATAACAAGCCCATAAAGTCATCTGCAGATGGTGGAATAAAAAATCTAAACTTAGTTTTTCTATCACCTACTAGTCTAGCTTTAGCTTCATCATATGTTTTAGAAGCAGCTATACTAGTTTTATTTTCTATTATTTCATTAAACTTTTTGTTTAAGTCTTTAATGTTTTCTTCTTTAACTTTATTAACTCCGCTTATATTATACTCTTTAAATACATCTTTACCTTTTCCAAACCAATCTTGGTTTTTTGTGTTAATTCCTCCTAATTCAGCAACTTTTGGATTTAAATATCTTTGCCACCAAGAACCTGTATAAATATCAAAACCATCAGGCATTTTTCTTGAATATCCTGCTTGTGATACTTTTTTATCAGATTCTTTATCTAACGCAATTAATTTATAATTATCATTTAAAACCTTAAAAGCTTCTTTAAAGTCAACTTTTTTATCAAAAGCTGCATTTATTAAAAAATCAAAAGCATATACGTTTGGAACAGCGTGTTCCCAGTTAACTTGCAGATCACCATCATATATAGATACTATTTCAGCACCTAACGAGTGCGGATTATTTCTAGCCCCCACAGAAGCTCCTATCATGTGGTAAAGAGTAGTTCCGTATTTTCTTAAATTTTTATCATTAGCAATATTATTAATAGAAAACCAAAAGTCCTTAAACATTTTAGCATTTCTATCGTTATATTTTTTAAATTCCGATTTAGGAATTTTTGCTAGCTCTTTTCCGTTTATACCAAAGGTTTCATAAGCTGAGGTTTTTGAATAAAGATCTATATTTTTACCAAAATCTATTGATTTTAAACCTGTTTCTTTGTTTCTTAAAATTTCTTTAACTTCATCACTATATGATTTATTATTAATCATCATACTGACGTTTAGTAAACCAGGAGGAAATTTACCGGCTTCAACTAATTGTTTAATTTCTTTAACAAATTTTTTAGCTCCATTAACAGTATTAATATTGTAATAGTCTAAATTAAAGTCATTAGCAAAAGAAGTAGCTGAACTTTTACTAAACTTAATACTAGGTTCTCTATTTATTTTTTCAGCAACTTTAGGAACTGTTTTTTCTTTATCTAAAAACTCTATTTTTTCAGCAACTTTAGGTTCTTGTATTGTTTCCATTGTAGCATCAAAACCTAGCTCTTGAGCTAACATCCTAACTATTGCATCTTTTCTAGTGCCTCTAGTAGAAACTCCGACATTAGGGTTAAAGAAATAATCTAAAAACTCTTCTTTAGTTATATTCTTTTTTCTAAATATACGCTCACCCTCAGGTGTCTTTTTTCTTTTTTGCTTGCCAGTTTCGTCTAAAACAGCTTCTCTAAACGGAGCAAAGCTTTGATTTAAAGTCTCCTGAGGAATAGCATCGTATAACGCTTTCCAGTTTTGCGACATGAAAAACTCATAATCTCCTCTTGTTTTAAAAACATTATTTTTTAATTCTTTGAAGAGTTCTGTGTCATAAGCTTTTCTAAGAGCTTTTTTGAATTCAGGCGACTGAAGTGGAGGTAGTCTTGTTCCAAATGTTTTTCTAACTGCTTCCCGTACTTTTTCGACTTGCTCATCAGGTAATTTTATTTGTCTTCTTAGTTTTGATTTTTGTTCCTCTGTTGGCTTAATTGATTCTTGAACTTTTTCTTCAATAGTAATATCACTTTCTGGAGCCGCTACAGAAACCTGTTCTGTTACGTCTGATTCAAAAACCTCACCTAAAACTCTTTTTGAAGCTTCTATAGCTCTAGCTGGTAAAAGTTTATTTATATAAGCTGCTAAAGGAACTCCTTTTGATGGGTCATAAGAGTTTATTAAGTCTAATATACCTCTTTGTCCTGTTTCAATTTCATCTATTAATAACTCTCTATCAAAACCTGGAGCATCTCTTCTTCTTTCTGCTAGTTTACTAACAGTAGGTTTAAACTGTTGTATTATATCAAAAGCTCCGGCTGTGCCTTGATCTTCATATATTCTTTGAACCTCTTCTGAAGCTTGTGTGCCTTTTGTTGATTTAGAATCTTTTAAAACAATGTCTTCAACTTGACTTAACTCTTGAGATTCTGTAAGTTTTCCTGCAATACCTTTTGCTGCTTTTTCTACAGTTTTTAACCCTTTACCTGTCTCAATAGTTCTATTATAATCTCTAATAAAATTATAAACATCTCTACCTTTGTTGAATTTTACTTTAACTACTGGAGCTAAAGTTCTTCTTATAAAATCACCTATTTTGGTAAATAAATTTTCTTCATAAACTAAATCTCCGTTTATTAAAGACTCACTAAACAACGTTAAAGCTTCTTCAAAAGTTTGATCTTCATTTATACCACTTTCTTTATACTGGTTAAGTCTGTTTTTAAAATCACTATTTTTGATTTGATCTGCATCGATTTTGTTTAGTTCATCAATTAATGATTTACCTAAAGCTTCTCCAACTCCTTGATTTTTAACAGTATTAAACAACACTCCGTGTAAAACCTCGTGAGCAGCTGTTGACACAACATTTTCTTTTAACGCCTGCTCTTTATTAAGTAATACTCTTTGTTTACCGTCAGGGTATTGTAATATAAAACCTAACTGACCAGCTGCTTCTTTAACATTAATATCTGAACCGTCTTTTATTTCTTTATTTATATTATTTATTTCAGCCTCTAGCTCTGCCGATGTATCAAATTCATTAACTTCAAAGCCTATAGCTTCAGCAACTGCGGTAGCTCCCTTATCTAACTTTGACTTTCTAGCTTCTAAAGCTATTTTTTCTAACTTTTCTTTTATTTTTACTATTTCTTGTGATTGAATTTTAGTTAGAGAAGGATCTCCAGATTTAACCTCTTGTTCAAGCTTTTGTTTTTTATTTAATAAATCAACAAGCTCTGGAGTATATTGTTCATCAAAAATTTTAGAAGCTTTTATTTTATTTACATTACCCTGAGTTTCTCTAAAATTGTTTCTTACAGCGTCACCTTGCTCCTTAGTTATTACACCTTTTTTTATTTGAAGTTTTACTTCTGAGTCTAATATTGTGTTTGCATTTTTTAATTGAGAAACTTCAACCGACGTTTTATTTACAGACTTAGAAGGATTATATAATTCAACAATATTATTTATTTTTTGATCTTCTTGATTTAGTTCTTGTTTTCTTTTTTTAGAATTTTCAGTTGGCATAAAGTTAGCCTCAAATTCGTCAATTTGTTGTAACTCTTCAAACTTGTCTTTTTCTATTTTTTTATTAAACTCTATTAGTTTGTTTTTAATAGCATTTTTACTACCTGTTTCTGAAATTTGTCTAAATTGACCAGGTAAACTTAAACCAGCTCCTTGTATAGACCCAATACCTTCTAAAAATATTTCGTTAGGATCCATTTCTTGCCCAGCAACATACATACCCGCGGCTTCACCCGCCATACCACCGGCAGACTCTATACTAGCTGTTGTAGCTGTAGTTATAGGTTTAGCAGCTTTAAAACCAGCTTTTGCTATTTTTCCACCAACCCCTCTTGATAAACCTAAAGTTCCTGCTTCTATAGCTGCAATTGTATTACCTCTAGCTCTAGCTTTGTTTTTAAAATCTGCAAGTTTTTCAGGATTTTCTAATATTTTTCTTACACCTTCTTTAGTTACTTCACCATCTAGCTCTTCTATTAAAAGCTCTGCAAAAGTAGAACTAGTTTCTATACCTCTCATTAAAGCGCCAGTACCTGCTGCTAAACCCAATGTGGGTATTGCAACAGCTGAAGTTATAGGTGCAAAAGGCCCAGTTGCAGCACCAAAAGCAGCCCCAGCTGCAGAGCCAACTCCTATACCAGCTAAAGTTTCTTTTGCAATTTTGTCAGATCTTTGCATTGAACCTAATTGATTAGCCATTGAACTAGCTAGAACAGTTGCCCCTACGGTTGGGTTTTTAATAAAACCTAAAACAGAACCCCAAAAACCGCCTCCAGCTAAATTAGAATCTACTATAAATTGTTTATACTCTGCAGATTGAGTGCTGTTTTCAATTTGCTCTTTATTTCTTTTAACAAATTCTTCTATTTGTTCATCAGTAGCATTAACTCCTTGTTCAAATAAAGAATAATTTATATCGGTAGTTTCTGATTGTTTATATCCTTGTTTAAGAGCTGTAACTGCGTCTTGGAAAAAATCAACCATACCAGAAGGTGTAAATATAAGCTCTTCAAAAAAACTACCTAATTTATCTTCTTTTTTCTTAGGTTTTTCTAAACCCAAAGAAATATCTTCCGATTCTAAATCCATACTCTCGGACACTGGCTCCGGTTCTGGTGTTACAGTCGCATCCATTTCTACAACACCTGTTGGCTTTCCCACACCCATAATTACGCTAAAATCATTTATTGTGTCTGTATAGCCTTGACTCTTAAACAACTCAAAAGCATCGTTTAAAGCATCTGAATTTGTATTTAATAACTCTTTATAGTCTTCTATAGTACCATTGTAACCTTCAGTCACAAAAAGACCATAGGAGTCTTTAATTGCATCTTCATTCATAATTATTTATTATATTTTGAACCTATACCTGAACCTGATCCTTTAATTAAATCTGGAAAAACATCAAAAGCTATATCTGTAATAGCGTCTTCTCCGTATTTACCTATTGTAAGATTATTTAAAAATACCTCTAAGTCTTTTTGGTTATTTAAATTAAAAGTTTTAGTTTCTGAAACGCTTTTTTGCCCGGAAGGAATTAACACGTCAAAAGTTAATATTCTTTCTCCTGATGTTGCTACATCAAATTTAGCATTACTTATTTCTCCTTTACCATAACCTAAGTTAACAAATCTTGAAGCGTCTCTATCTTTAATAGCTTGATTTGCTGGATTAAATATTGCCTCTGCTCTTTGGTTAGCTTTACTTTGTGAATCTGCTTTAGACCTAGAAGCTGAAGTATCAACTCTTTCAGTACCAACAACTCTATCGCCAGTTCCAACAAACTTAGCCATAGTATAAGCTGTATATTTTGTTGCTAAATCGTCAAACTCCTCGGGTGTAAGAGCATCATTAAAATCAGCTCTATTTTTATCTCCAGAAGACTCGTTAAAAAAATTATATAAAGCAGCTTGTGATTTTGGATCTAAAGAATTTATTTCTGATATTATTTGAGTGTTTAAGTCTTTAGCTAAAAGATCTTCATTTAATTGCTGATATGATGTTATTATACCACTTTGCTCTTTTGTTTTAACAGGTTGGTTAACATAATACTTATCTTTTAATTTATCTGATTTTTTATCTGTACCAGGTATAACGTCCATAGCTATGTCACTAACCATTTTCTGCATGTTTTTTGTTTCGTTTGGAACAGTAATATATAAGTTTTGGTCTGGGTTAGACATCATACTTCTTAACTGAGTTGTTGTGTATTTGATAACTTTATCGCTACCCTCTGGTTTGAAGTTATAATATACTATAGAACCTCCTGGTTGATCGTGATCAACTGTTATAAACCTGTCTCCTTTTACTGTGTTTCCAATAACTCCTCTTATCCAAGTTGTAGCATCTGGATCTTGGCCTTTAGCAAAACCACCCATTTGACCAAGCATTTTAGGATCAAGAGCTTTGCTCCAACCCTCTGCCATAACAGTCATGTTTTCAATATCTTTCTTTATTGTTTGTGGAGAATTAGCAATATTTTGAGACTGTATTATTTCTTGTTGAGTTAAAAAATCTTTAGTTGTAAGCCCCGCGTAATAATTAACGCTATTATTTAATAAACCCATATTTGTTTTATCAAATAATGTTTGACCATTTTTTAACGCAGCGCTTGCGTCTCCAGCTAGTTTTATAGCAAGATTACGTTCTTGAATAGCTTGTCTTTCATTTTCTTTTTCTCGCTTTTCAACTTCTCTGTTAATACGCTCTTGATCTTGCCTATAAGCACCAGCAACTCTACCAAATGTAGCAGATATGCTTTTTATCAAGTTTCTATAGTGTTGACCTGTTTGAGTATCTACGTTTTGTATTGGATTTCTATAACTCATTTTATGTTTTTTTATTATTTTTCATCAAACGCTCCTGCTTCAGCCATAGATCCAAAAACAGAACCCACACCTCCTATAGCACCTGTTATTGCTCCTGTAACATCTGCCCTTGCTTGCATTTGTTGAGCTTGTGACTGACTAAGTAAATCTGAAGTTCTATCAAGCTCTGCAACATCTCTAGTTTCTTGAGCTCCAAACATAAACTGCTCACCAGCAACTTCAGCTCTTTGTAGTCTTTGAGCTTCTGCCATTTTAGCAGCTTGAAGTTGTTGTTCTCCTTGAGCTCTAAGTTGTTCATTTTGAACTTCTTGTTTTTCAATACTAGCTGATACTCCTTTTTTACTTTGTAAAGCGGCCTGTGCCAAAGCGGTTGCACCACCAGCGCTCGCGCCAGTAGCTCTTAATGTATCTAATGTGTTTGCTAAAGATATATCAGCTTGCTCTACTTGCATTTCAGCAGCTTGAGTAGCTACACCTAAATTAGCCATAGGATTACTTAACATGCTACTTAAATCAGTAACACCTTCATAAGGGTTAGTTATAGGCTGTCTTTCCTGCTCTAGAGTCTCTAATTTTAGAGCTAATCTGTCTTTTTCTTTTCCGGCTTTTCTAGCTTGAGCTGCTGAAGATAAAGCTCCAACCGTTCCTGCAAGAGCTTGAGCCCCCATACTAATTAATCCAACTGCTACTATAGGTATCATATTTTATTTATTTAATTTATTAATATCCATTGTTAGAGAAAAAGTCTGACGCTACTGAAAACAATTGTTTTTCTCCTCCTGGGTCTGTTACTGCATCTGTGCTAAACGTAGCAGTAACATAAAATCCTTTTATTCCGCTTACTGAGTTTCCAAAGATAATCTCACCCTCAGCTGGAGGACTACTGTTAACTAAATTAGCAACATAAGCGTTTTCTTTTCTATCAAAACCAGCTCTTAACAGTGGCTGATTAACTGGGTTTGCAGAAGTTCCTGTATTACCAGCACTATCATAAGCTCCTTCTGTATAACTTAAAACAACGTTTGCTTGGTCAAATGTAGTCAAAAAAGCATTAGCTAAGTTATAATCTTTGTCTTCACCTGTTGCTCCAGAAGCTGCAGCCGTAAGCTGCCAACCGTTGCTTCCTTCATAAGCTACGGTGCTAAACGTTTTAGAACGGGTTGGGTTAGGGTTAAATATAACAGTTACAGAGCTAGGGTAGCTAACACCGTAAAAACTACCTCTATTAACTTCTACACCGTCAAATGCTGTATTATAATGCTGCCAAAGCTCATTGCCTTTAATAGAATAAAATTTGTTTCTTATTGAAAACATTTGGTCTGGGCTGTAGTCATATAGACTTGTCCAGCCGTTTATTTTATCATCAAACGTTAATGTTTTATATTCAGATTGTTGGCCTGTTTGCTGAAGCGACAATGTATACATGTCTGAGTATAAGTCATAGCAACCCATAGCCAAACCAGCAGATCCACCAACAGATATGTTGTTCATTTCATCTCTAAAGAAATCAGTCATACCATAAGCAGATATTTCAGTAATACCATCTCTTGATAACCTTAATACAGCGTTGTTTGTTTTGTCTGTAAAATATTTTCTATAACCATAAACAGCAAAACTTTCTGGATTATCACTAATTCCATAGTTACCAGCATAAGCTTGTAAAACACCAATAACTAAATTAGATGAAGTAACAGTTCCTCCACCTTCAGCAGAATATATAGCGTCTTTATCTATTAAAGCTCTACTAACTTTATATTGTTGAAATACAACAAGATTTGTATCTTCAGCATATAGCTTTTGTATAGAACCATTAGCCGGGTCAGCAGACTTAGTTATATCTTGACCCACTGGAAAAGCGTTAGTGTCATTAATTCCAGTTCTTGAATTAAAAACACCTGAGTATATTAATGAGTTAAATCTAATTAAAGCATTTGGCTCATCCTCAACAAGATAAGCTCTTGGAGAAAAATCAACAGTTGTGTTATTATATCCACCTCTTATTCTTGATTCTTCTATTGCAAAATTATATGGACTATCAGTTTCTTGTGCAACTGGGTAAGAGCCATAATTAGACACAGGTATACCAAAAGAACCATTCCAAACAGGTTGGTTTTCTAAGTTTTCACTACTAACTGACTTTTTTAAAACAAAAGTGTTGAAATATTTTACTTCTATAGTCGCTCCTGCCATAATTAATTATTACTTATTTTGTTACTAAATTACACATTTAGTTATATATTACTTCGTAGGTAAAACCTCCATTTCCACTGTAGTTAAAAACAACTGAAGAAGAACCAGAGCTAGTTTGACCTTGCGTAGGTAATGAATCTTCCCAAAGGTCTATAGCTCCTTGAAGTGTTGTAGAATAAATCCACTTAGCCCAAATTCCAGCACCTGTTGAAGTTACAGAGTTTAACCTATCTACAGATATTGGTGTGAAATCATCACCACCACCAGCAGTTGAAACTAAAGAGTTTAAATCGCCATAAAGTTGACTGCTAGGGTTTGTTACTGGATCACCACTAAGATTAGAAGGTGTAAAATAACCAGAATAAACATAAAAACCAACAGTGTTTGGTATAGCAGTACCAGCACTTGGAGCTGAAACTTGTATTACTACCATTCTGTATGTTTTAAGCGTAAAAATATTAAAAGCTCTAGTTAATTTATACTCAATAACGTTAGTAACGTTAATACCTAAATTTAAAAAGAATTGATGTGTAGCTGAAGAAGCAGCGTCTGATAATTGAGTTGTTATAGTATAATGTTTAACACCCGTATTTGATGCGGCTATTGCGTTAAACATTGTTCCGGATAAAGCGTTTTGAGATCCGTTTATTGCTGTTCCTATTTGAAAATAAGGAGTTTGTCTATCAATAGTGTCTCCTACTATTTTTTGATTTGTTATAGAATATTGTAAATCTTTAACTCTTAAACCTCCAGTAGCTGCTAAACCTGAAGAGTTTGCAGATCCATTAGTTCCGTGAAAAACACCTATTGAACTAGTATTATATCTGTTTATATTTATAGTTTCTCCGTTGGCTGGAAAACCAGACTGGACGTTTAGCGATACAGCGACGTTGTTTGGCCCACCAGATCTAGTAAATCTTGTTGTAACTCCGTTTACAACTGCTTTAAAATTAAAAGTAAAATTTCTTACAGCTGCATCATTGCTATAAAAAATTTGATCAAAATATTCAGATAAAATTTTTATGTTAAAATTTTTATTAGTCGTTGTTCCAGCAATCATTTCAAAAAAAGGATTTGATTGGTTTACATTAATGCCATCGTCATTAAAAACACTTTCTAATATAAAAGTATCAGAACCGCTAAGAGTTATATCTGTACCAACATTATCAGCTAAATTAAATTCAGTGGATATAGTGCCATTTAAAGACAAACCTTCTGTCCAGCCAGAAGTGTTAAAACTTTCTATAGCAGCTGCTCCAACACTACCCCCGGTATTTATTGCGTTATTTAAATTACTTATAAGTCCAGATGTTGAAGTTTCCCAATATATATCAATTAAAGATTCTACTGGTTCTGTTTCATATACAGCTAAAAATTGTATTCCAGTATCTGGATTTACTGTTTCTATTTGGCCAATTTTTTCAAATGTACTTATTCTTGCTATCAACGGGTTTGACTCGTTATCATAAAACTGTAAAAAACCAGAATTTGCTGGTAAAGGAGTTGTAGGAACATCAAACATATCTCTCATTGTAGATATTATAGAAGCTGTGTCTGTGTTGTCTCCAGAATAGTATTGTTGATTTGATTGTCCTTCATTGTTTAGATTTGTTGTTATATTTATAGAAGTGTTTTCAACTCTACCAAATAATCTTACTGAACTTCTAAACTGCTTTTGTTCTGGTCCAACTTCAGATAAATCTCTAGGAACCTTGTTTATATTATCGTTTATTAAAACTGTATGTGATGTGCTACCTAGCTCTAATGTTGCATCTTCGGGATAAGCTGCCATTATACCAGGTAAATAAACATTGTAATAGTCTTGCTCTGTTTGTTTAACTACTATTTTGTAAGAATACCAACCAAGAGGATTATAATCAACACTTGTAGGGTCTCCATTATATAAACCTGGATAGTTTGTGTTATGATTTGGGCTAGATACACCTATTTGAGAATTAAATGTAAGTTTAATTGAATCACCCGGCCAAGAATCAGGTGTTATAGAATTGTCATTATAAGGAGAATATATAGTCGATGCATTATTAGATAATATAACTGTAGACTGTCTTCCATATCTATCAGATAAAACAACTCCAACTTGATAATTTCTATTTTGCTTTAATGAAGAACTTGGATATTCTATTTTACTTGTTGTTTTGTTATCGCTAGCTGTTCCTACAAACGTAAAAGTGTCTCCATTACTTATCGTTCCAGTGCTTACAGGAGTAAAAGCAACGTTAGTATATGGATCTGCAAAAGTACCGGCTCCAGTTATTTGAGTAACTAAAGTTCCTGGAGCTATATTAGATCCAACAATTGTGCTTCCAACACCTATAAAACCATTAGCCGTACCAATATTTAAATTATTAACTCCAGCATTATAATTACCAGATACAGCTATAGATCCGTTTTTACTTTGATAATTTGTTTTTTCATTAATAAAAACATTATAATCTATTGTGAGTGGAGGAGTATGTTTGTTTTGAAAATTACCATATATAATTCTATTTCCAGCAGATTCTTGCGCAAACGCTCTTACTGGTACTTTGTCATAAACTCTAGTTATTTCATCAGAAGGCAACACTCTAGATGGTTTTTGAGATTTATAAATATAATCCCAAAAATTAAACACTGAATCTAAAGTTAAATCTGCAATATCTATGCTTTCTATAACTTTTAAAGCAACCGCGTCAGACTCTTTATATATTATATCTAATTCTGTTATTTTTAATTCATCAAATATACTTTGACCATATGTTAAACCTGTTGGATGTGGTATTCTTAATTTTATATTATTTACTTTATTTTCTACAAAAGAAACAACAGTACTTCTATAAGCAATAGCTTGATCATTTACTTCTTTTACGCCGTCTTTTTTAACATACATGAAATAACCATCTTGCTTAGGTATAAAAGCTATTTGTGTAAATGGAGCTATTAAAGAATATTCACCATCATCAAATTTAAACCTATAGCTAAATCTAGCAAACTTATCTTCAAGATAATCAGGGTCTCCAGCAAAGTCTTTATCATAATAATCATTAGCATTAAATATTATTTCAGTTCCAGTGTTTAACGCTGGTAGGCCACCAGTTCCAACAACAGTAATTACATTTGTTCCATTGTATTCTGAAACTGTAACACCTGGTATTTTAATAATTTGACCAGTTGTAGGACTTGTTCTACTTATATAAGAAACGCTAGAACCTGTTGAAGCGTACGGGTTTTTATCTGTAGCTACAGCAGTTAATATTTCTCCTTTTATAGAATTAGCAGCTATAGGAATTGTAAAAGTCCCTGCTGATATATTTGAAGTTGTAATTACGCTTCCTCCGTTAGGATAAAACTTACTAGTTACATCTTTCATTGTTGTTTCTACAGAGCCTGTTGCAATATTTAACTCTTCAAAAAGATCAATAGCTAAATAAGGGTTATATTTTGCTACAGATATTTGGTCTTCTTTAGTGTAATAACTAGGAACTCCAGAAGCTAAAGTAGGTCTAGCTAAAGTTATGTTTATTTTTCTAGGTTGATTTCTATTATCAGTCCAAAAAAGCAAGTCTTCTATTACGTTTATACCGTATATAGGATTAGTTGTTGAGAAGTTTAAAAAAGCGCCTTGAACTAAAAGCGTTTTAGTGTTGTTAGATACATTATATTCATAAATATAATTTAACGCACTTGTTGAATAAGATCTATTGCTAGAAGAAGGATCTGTGTAGTTAGTGAAGAACAAATAAACCATACCAGTACCTTCATTTGCTTTATGGCCTATACATTTTGTTCCAGATGGAAAATCCATATCGTTATGATTACCTAAAACATTTTCAAGTGAACCAACACTGTCGCCTTCGGATCTACTTACTTGTACATTAACAGCATCTCTATACTCACCATTAGGTACTAGTCTAGCGTCTAAATCTTTGTTTAGTTTACTTTTTATAAAAGTATTAGTGACTTTGGCCATATAACTTTAGTTTTTAATCCACTTAGATTTACCTCTCATAATTTGGGTAAACTCTTCTAGCTTAATATTTGATAATCTTATTTTTGCATTCCTAAGCTTTGAAGCTTTCTCTCTGCTTAATCTATTTACTACATATTCAGGTTGATTTGAACGTGTAGATATTATAGCATGACTTATATACGCATACATTGCCTCCTCGGCCATTTTAGGCACCCTAGTGTCACTATCTATAGCTAAACCATCTGATATATAACTAAGTATAATTAATTTGTCACTAAGATCACTAGAGAAGCTAAATTTATTTTCTCTTTCGTTTATAGTAAACCAGCCATTTATCTGTGCTATTTCTGGTTGTATACCGTATTGTCCACCAACAGTTCCAAAACCGTTGCCAAATCCACCGCCATAAACATTAGCCCAAAACGATGTATTGTCTAACTCTGTGTTTAGATTTTTTAAATTATTATCTTTCCACCTTTGGTTTGTTATAGAAGTTCCTTGTAGATTTCTTTCAAAGTTATCTTGAGTTGGAACACCTTGGCCATCTTGTATAGGCGTTTTATAAGGATTACTTGTTAATGTAGTTGGATATATAATATGTTTAATACCAGCTTGGTCTACCCAGCTCATATTTACATAGTTAACGTAGTCTTGTGGAATAGGCACACTCAAATTCGGCGGTATTGTTAATTCTTGAGACTTAATACTTTTAAGTGTGTCATAGCTAAATTCTTGTAAGCCTCTTTTAGCAAAGAATAATACATCGCTTTTCTTTACTTTGTTTACCAGTTTCCCATCACCAACATAACCTACCATATAGTTGTCTATAATATCATTAAGCTTTATGTAAGCATATGATCCCCAATTTTCTTCTACAGTATTACCATAAGCGTCTCTGTTGCCATACTGACCGCCTTCTTTATTCTTTAATTGAACTACAATGCTTGTGTTTAAAGGTACACCAGCAGCTATCGTTATAACGTTATTTAAAACAGTATAAGCCGCTGTATACTCTGTATATGTAGCAACACCGGCGGCTGCGGTATATAACTTAAAGTTGTTTAAAGCATAGTTTGTTTCTAATGGATTATGACTACCAAAAACTAAATCAGTGTCAAATGTGCATGTGTATGCTTGACCAGCAGCTGCATTGCTAACAAGAAAGTCTTGCGTTCCAGCGTAGTATTGTGCGTTATTTTCAGTTATTAATGCCATTTATTAACGTTTTAAGTTTATTTCTTCTTGTTGTGATGCCTGTGCTGCAGCTTGTACTATTTGCGGGTCTTTAATTATTATACCTGCATATTTTAATATTTCAATTACTAAATTGTTTTGCTCTGAAGTATCTAATTCAAAATCTACTGAAGTAGCTGAATTATAAACATATTGGCCTAATGTACCTACTGTAAAACCCCAAGACGGGTCAGTTGGCTTAAACAAGCAGTTTACGGCTAAAGTTGTCGTAGCTGAAGCTGGAGACACTTTGATTAATAATTGTGGGGTTGTTGCTGGCGCTATTGCAGCGGCTGTTTGCGTTGTGAAGCAAATAGGATATTGAGCTGTTGGCGCTGTTAGCTTAGATTTTGTAATTTCTGTATAATCACTTTTACTAGTTAATTGTACAACTGACTCGAAACTAGCAGGTTGCCCTGTCTGTGAAGCTGGAGTTGTTGCAATAATTTCTCCTAGCTTATATATTGTTTTAGTACCTGTGTATATAAAACCTGTATTTGCAGCATTCCAGGTAAAAGCTGTTTCTTTTTCAAAAGGAAATAGTTTATATGATATATCTTTAAACATATCAAAAAACTCTGTATCATTTTGTCTGTTACTTTGATTTAAGCGGTTTACCTGGTTTCCATCAGGAAAGTAAGAATCAAAAATATCATTTTGAACTTGTACAGCAAGACTATTAAACTCAGCCGGTGGAATATATCCCCGCTGTTCTTTATTCAGTATGTATAATACTGTAGTGTATACTGTGTTTATATTTACCGCCATTATTTTTTTATTTTATTTATAATAGTTAGGCCACTCATAAAGAGTGACCCGACTACTATATAGTATTACATGTTATGAGAATTTTTTCTCTATTGATTTGTATATTTCCAAACCTTCATCCGTCTTGAAGAATGCTGCCATAGCTGAGTATGGGTGCTCATCAAAAGGAACTGTCATGAATTTTTTGTTATTTGAACCCCAAACAAAAGTTCGTTGATCTTCTAATAACTTAATTACTCCAGCTTCTGTGGCCTGGATAGCAAAGTTTCGTAACATTACGTTTTCATCGTTAGCTAGATCTAAAAATAAACCTGGGTTTTCTTTAGCGAAAAACATAAGGTCTCTTTTTATTTCTTTACTTTTCATTTTAGAAACTTCTGAACCTACTTCAACTCTTAGTATAGCTTCCATTTGATCTATATCCATAGATCTTGCAGCTACTAAAGCATCTACTTCTAATTCAATATCATCAAGTTCATCTGTAGCAATAGCAACAGGATTAAATTCATAATACTTTTTATTTAAAGCAGGATGATAAAGAGATAATAGTTTTTGTAAGTTTTGCTGCTCTTTAGCAACTTTCAGTTCACCATTTTTAAACATTATATGACCAAGTGTTACTTCGCCTTTTTGTTCATCAACAAACGGAGAGTTTTGGTTTATAGCAAATCGTAACTCTCTTTGCATACCTGTCTCTTCGTCAAACCAAAGCAATGAAGATCTGTGATGATGCTTACTTTGCAATGTGTATGTTAATGGTTTGTGTCTGTCTTGTAAGAGATATATTCTATCCCTTATTTCCCACTTAGGAGCTTTTGCTACCTTTTGCGGTGTTGGTTCCACGTATTGTGGAGTTTGAATTTCTTGAGGTGCTACCTCAACTTTTTTAGCTGTAGCTTTTTTAGCCATGATATAATAAGATTAAATAGTTAAAAGAGTAATAGTTACCCCCAGCAAAAGCCAGGGGTAATATTACTGTGATTATGAGTGCTTATGCAGTGAAGATAACGAAGTTGTTCGCACCTTGAACACAAAGACATCTCTCAGATAAGAAATGAACTTGCATAGCGTCTAGATCAGAAGTGTAAGCTCCTCCAACAGATCCAGTTAACCAAGACTTCATACGACGGTCATCAGCTTGAGAAGCACGATAACGTACGTGTAAGAATGGTCGGCGGATGTTAGTGCCTAAAGTTTGATCGTAAACAGTAGAAGTTCCAGCAGGAACTAATACTCCCTCAATTGGGTTAACTCCAGCAGTTCCGTTAGCTTTAACTAAACCACCTCTTGTAGAAGCATCGTTAAGATATTTCCAGTCAGTCTTATAGAAGTCATAAGAACCTCTTCGGAAACCTGTGAAACCTAAGTTCAACGCCATTTCTTCAGAATTCTCAAACAAACCATAAGCAGTTCCACCGTTTGCTCCAGCAGACAAGCCAGCAAGCATGTCGTCAAGCTCTAGTGAAAGGCTTCTGTTAACAAAAAGCATGTTCTCTTCAATAGCTCCTTGAGTATCAAGGTTCTTAAGAACAGAATCAAACTCAGCTAAAGTTCCACCGTAGTTCGCGAAGTTGTTACCTCTTGACTTGATAGCAGAGAAAAGACCTTCTGTACCTTTGTAGTTAGCTCCGATTGCTCCAGAACCAGCAGCAGCTAATTCTCCTTCAACAACAGACATTTCTAAGTAATCTTCAAAACGTAGTCGTGTCTCAGACTCAGCTTTCAAGTACCAAAGGTATCCGCTTGTTCCGTCTTCAGTAGCAACTTCTACCCAACCAATCTGTGCAGTGTCAGATCCAGAGATTTGATACTTAGACTTGATGATGATAGGTGAGTTACTGAATTGAGTGAAAGAAGGAGTAATAGACTCAGCAGTAGCGTCGCCTGTTCCTTTCTTGTATTCAGAACCATAAACAAAGATCTTAAGATCTGTGAAACCACCAGCTCCAATACCACCAGTAGCGACGGTAGATGAAACGTTAGCAGCGCCATAAGGCTTAACTGTGATAGTAGCGTCAGCTCCACCAACAACTCCAGCAGTACGTGCAGTAACAATACCTGTTACTTCACTACCGGCAGTTGGCTCCATAACAACTACTGTGTCGCCTACAGCAATAACGTTAGTGATAGTAGCTGTAACGTTGAACGAAAGTACGTCAACAGCAGCTCCAGCAGCTATAGTTACGCTGTCATAAGCGATGTGTAAACGATTTTGCTCAGACCAAACAACTTGGTCAGATGTCATTGGCATTTCAGCTCCAACCATACGTAAGAAACCAGAAAGAGTTCTGTTTCCGTAACGCTCTACTTCTTGTTCGTAGATCTCAGGTAAGTACTGTTGTGCGAAATCATTGTTGCCGTCTGTGAAACTAAGATAGTTAGTCTCAAGGGCTTGTAATTTTTGGCTTGGAACTAATGATCCAAACGCGGGTGATAGTGCCATAATTTATATAGTTTTAAATTTTGATTTTTTTAATTGATAACTTTGAAGAATCATTCACCTTATCGCCTAACACTTTTACTTTAATCCCATCTTTAAACCCTTCAGTCTGTGTAGCCTGTCTTGGGCTTGTGCTAGGATTTTTAGAACCATCTACAACCTCTCGGATTGCATCTGCTTTTCCTTGCTCGTAAAAATGATTAGCAATAGTATCTGCATTCTCAGCGGCATATATAGCTTTATGATAACCTTTTGAATCTTGTATCTTACCTTCACTATCAAAGAACTTCCCGACTAGGTTCGTGATATTAGATTGTTTATCAGCTAGTTTTTCTGGATTTTGCACACCATACCTGAATTTCTTTTCTCCTACTTTAAAATCAAAACCTTTGAAATCTGATTTGAAAAGCTCATCTGTTCGTTGTTTAAAATCATTATGCCTCTCAGTTGCAGTCTCCTGCTCCTTCGTGTAGCGATCGAAAAACTCCATAGCTTTTTGTTGCTCCTGAGTTACGCCGGGTCTCAACTTGATATCGTCGTAGTATTTACTCTTAGTGCTTTCCAAAAAGTTTTTTGCTTTTGCAACCTCTTCTTTTATTGCGAGTTTCTTTTTGCGGATATCTCGCTCCTCTTCTATTTCTTCATCAAATGAAAAAGAATCTTCCATAAGAAAGTTTACTTCTTCACTATTTAAATGCGGTTTTGTCTGCCTATAATATTCTCTTAACAATGTATTGTTATCAACATTAGAATAATCAGCATTGAGCCGCACGTAATCTTCTATAGTTCCGCCCGTGTCTTCCATGAAAGAAACAAGCTTTTCAATATTTTCTGGTAAAGGCTTACCTGTTATTTCAGCATCTCTTTTAGCTTCTTTAACTTCTTGCTTTACTTCTTTAACTTCTTCGGCTACTTCTTCATCGGTTATTTCTTGAAGAACTGGCTTTTCATCTTGAACGGGTTCCCGTACTTCTTCAACCACTTCTTTGCTACTTCCACTGTCTTTTTGTTCTTCGACAGCAACATCGCTTGCATTTGTTTCTCCGATTTGAATGGCATCGTCTTCTTTTTTATCTTCCGTAGGTATAACTACTTTAGTTATCTCTTCTTGTTTAACCTCATCTTTAGGTTCAGCTATTGTGACTTTTTTAATACCATCTTTAGCATCTTTATTTTTACCTAAATTTTTTGGCTTAGACTTTATTTTAAAGTCGCCTTCTTGCTTTACTTCTGTTGACATAATATAATATAATTAAATAAATAAAA
>VMHT01165012.1_pt1 | contig 25124 bp, 42 predicted proteins | sample 4693611 | NCBI WGS metagenome assembly VMHT01 (sample SAMN12280063, study PRJNA550983) | marine metagenome | isolation source: seawater sampled from same location over 5 years 0.02-0.2 micron viral filtrate | place: USA: collected off the coast of southern California halfway between the port... ...
AAACTACCTGAATTTGATTACATCTCTTGTCCTAAACAAGGCCTAAGAGGTAAGCCCAACCCCGATCAATTGTTATTTGTAATGGCATTCTGCAATGTCGACCCAATCGATACAGTCTATATTGGTGATATGGTGTACGATAAAGAAGCTGCAGAACGAGCTGGAGTACATTTTGAACATGCAACTTGGGGATATGGAGATATAGAATGCGAGCACTCTCTAAAGTCGATAACGAATCTGATCTAACTGTTGGTTTGATACCAGCAAGATGGAATTCAACGAGGTTTGAAGGTAAACCTCTTGTCGACATATCAGGTATACCTATGATTAAACGGGTATACGATAGAGCTTGCATGGCAGAATCTTTAGATACTGTTATAGTCCTTACAGACGATGAAAGGATATCATCTTATTGTTCTAAACAAGAAATTAGGTGCATTATCATTGAAGAAGATTGTGCAACTGGTACAGACCGTTGTGCAAAAGCTTTAGAATTACTAGATGGGAAAATCTTTGTCAACATTCAAGGGGATGAACCTCTAATAAATCCTGATGCTATAGATAAATTAGTTTCGAACTTTCCTATGTCTGCAATTGTAAATGCATATGTTAAGATAGATCAAGATTATAAGAGTATCGATAAGAATGTTGTAAAGGTTGCATTTGATAAACACCAACATGCAACACACTTCTCTAGATTACCTATCTCTGAATATCAACAAATGGGATTGTATGCTTTTACTAGAGACATGTTATCAATCTTTTCTACAATGCCAAGAGGTGAGTTTGAAGAAAGAGAAAATGTGGAAATGTTTAGGTATGTTGAGAATGGTTACAAGTTAAAAATGGTTGAAGTAGAAGATGACGGGGTATCAGTAGATGTGCCAGCAGATGTTAAGTTGGTAGAATTAAAGCTAGGTGGCTATCATTAATTCAACTGAAATACCATTAGTGAAAAATTATTGGAGTAGAAATATGGAAGAACACTATCAGATAAATGGAATGCAAACAGACGGTATCCATGAAAGAATTAATGTAGATCGATTGGAGAAAGACTTCAATGAGATTAGTAAGGTTAGTAAACCTAAGATCGTTTCTTTTAATGAAGCAAAGGAAGCTGGGATTACTAAAACAGAAGGTACTTATGAAGTAATCTTTAAAGGTGAACCCGTAGATACTCTAACAGCATACGGAGCTGCATGGTTACATAAAGCACCCAACTCAAATCAATCCATGATGCAATTCAAAGATGATCTTGCATGGAAAAAAACAGATCATAAAAAATGGAGTGAATGGATGATGGACACTCAGAACAATATGTTCTTTCATGCATGTAAGATTCAGTGGTTAGTTCGTATTATAGAAAATGAGGGGTTGTATTCTGTTCCTCAAGCATCGTTAAAAGAAAGAGGTAAATGGTTTGCACATCCAGGCCAGTTCCGTGTTCATGCTATAGAATACACTGATTGCAACGAGGAGTTTGTAGTGTGGGATGTTGCAGATAGATTACCACAACCTCAAATAGATTTCGATGAATGGTTTCAATTGTATAGTCACCATAATGATAAGGCTTTATTTGCAGTTAAATTCAAAGACAAACTAGAAATGCATGTAGGTGAAGAACGAAATGATCTCTATAAAGTAGTAACTGACTCAGTAGATGCTTGTAGAGGAGTGAGGATTTCCTTAGATGGGACATGTGATGAAGTCCTAAAACCTTTGTTTGAAATGAGATCATATGGTGGTGGTGTAGGCATTGAAGGTCATCTCAGGGTAGAAGATTTAAAACATATTATGGCAATGCCTCAAGAAGGTGAGAAATTAGAAAAAGAAAACTTCGTTTTATATAACAATTATCATAAATAATAGACAATGGCAAGTCTATTTTCAGATATCGTAGAGAAACGACCCGAACAGATAGAGAATCTAACCTATGATTCACTACAATGGTTTCAGGGAAATGTGAGAGACATAAGAAGGTCTCCTGAAAAGTTCCTGAAAGAAGGTCAAAATTTTGTTCAAAGATTTGAATTAGGGAAGATGTATATGTTCATGTACCATGCAAAGGGACATGACAAATTAGAGTATTATGATACATTCCCTCTTACAATCTGCGTCAGAAGATATCCAACTGGGTTCTTAGGTTTAAATTTACATTACATTGCACCTAGATATAGAGCTCTTCTCATGGATGGGATGTATGATTTCTTTACTGACTATGACGGTGACTATGCATTTAACATTAGATACCCAGCTGTAAAAAGTGTTAGTAGACTTAGATGGGCAAAACCATGTATAAAACAATATCAATATGGTTATCTAAACAGTAGGATTGTAGAAGTACAACCTGAACATATGGACTTGGTTGTTATGTTACCAAGTCAAAAATTTGTAACTAAGGGAACAACCTATAATGCAAATTCAATTTATAGAGATAGTATTAGGAAGATAATTTAATGGCAGAATCACATAAAGAAGGAATAGACTTACTCAAGTCTCAAATAGGTCAACCCTTACAACCAAATAAGTTTGTTGTAGAGTTCTTAACATTACCACCTGCTTTTTCAGCAGTTAATGTAAGAGAGAACCTTAGTATCTTATGCACCTCTGCAACATTGCCAGGCAAGTCAGTAGGAACAGCTCAACATTATCGTCATAGATATATGCCTGACGGGACTGTCGATTATGGTGAGTCTGTAGATTTTAGTTTTATCTGTGATGCAAACTTCATGGATAGAATGATTATAGAAGAATGGTTGAGAATGGTTCACTCGGCAGATGTATCAACAAGGACTGCACTACAAAATGAAGGTGGTGCAATCGAGGGACAAGTATTCAGTTTTTATAGTGACTATGCACAACCGTGTTCAGTTCGTATACATGTATTAAGAAAAGACGGCACATCTGCAATGATATACACATTGCATGAATGTTATCCATCTTCTTTAGATGCTCAAGAGTTGAGTATGGACAGTACAGATCAGATTTTAGAATTTGGATTTACTTTAAATTATAGACATTGGTCTTCGGAGTATCAACCTATGGGTGATGTTGGAACATTTAACCAACCTCAACAAGGAAACTTCGAATTGAGTGGTCTAAATAAAGGTAGAAGAGTTTTTGATGCAATCCTTGAAGGACTCAAGGTAGCAGGAAGATTTAATAAAAAGGCTGGTGACCTAGGTAGAAAACTTGGAAGTTTTGATACTGCAATCACTAGAGGTTCTAACATTTCGAGAGACCTAGGAGTCAATTCGAAATATATAACCAATGAAAGAAGAGGTGGTGGTTAATCACCTCAAATTGAGGATACATTATGGCTTTACCAAAGCAATCGGCACCGAAGTACACATGTGTACTTCCTAGTGACGGAAAAGAAATTGAATTTCGTCCTTTTCTAGTTAAAGAGCAAAAAGTTTTAATGCTTGCTCAACAAGAAGAGAACGAAAAAGCAATGTTTAGGGCTGTGCAAGACCTTATTGAAGCATGTACTTTTAATAAGATCAAAGCAAAGTTGTTATCTACTATCGATATGGAATACTTATTCCTAAAGATAAGAGTTAAATCTGTAGGTGAAACAACAACGGTCAATTTAACATGTCATAATCCTGACTGTGATGGTCATGGGGAATGTACAATAGATTTAGATAATGTTGGAGTTGTGGGTGATACCCCCAATAACAAGATTATGATAAATGATGAAATTGGAGTGGAGTTAAAATATCCAACTGTTGCTATTGTAGAACAGTTACAAGGGATGGATGAAGCTACCTCTTCTATTGAGATGTTAAAACTATGCATGGTTAATATTTTTGATAGTACGGAGATTTATTCAGTGAATGATTCACCTACTGCAGAACTAGAGGAGTTTGTAGACAACTTATCTGTTCAACAATTAGAAGACCTTGCAGAATTTTTCAATTCAATACCGCGACTTGAAAAAGATGTAGACACTGAGTGTGGAACATGTGGGAAAGAAATCAGTAAGAAGATTACTGGTATACAGGGTTTTTTTTAATAGCCCTTTCTCATGATAGTTTATTAAACTATCTCACAACAAACTTTCAGTTAATGCAACATCATAATTATTCCTTAACGGAATTAGATAATATGATGCCATGGGAAAGGGAAATCTACATTAAATTATTACTTCAACATTTAGAGGAAGAAAAAGAACGGGAGCGTCAAAGAGCTAATCAAAGCAAGAATAGACGATAATCCCAATGACTAAATTAGGAGAAATAAAAAATGGCAGACGAAAGATTCAGTGGAGACATGTCTCGAAACGAAGTCGAAATGGACTTATCCAAGTTCATGGAGATGATTCAAGAGAATGGTGCTCTTAAGGATGAGATTCGTGATCTTAAAGCGAATGATACAGTTAACCCATGGCAAAAATGGATTCACCTTGCGAGAGCAGTGGATGCATGGAGAATATGGCCAAGAGCATTTTTAAGTGTTTACATATTCTTAATTTATTGGGTAGTAATGTGGTTCTTAGATTTACCTGAACCATCCATGGAACAATCAGGATTGATATCAATTCTAGTTGGTGCTGGAGCAGCTTGGTTTGGACTATATGTCAATTCCGCTGCAAAAGAACATTCAACAAACAACGAAAAATAGGAGTAACAAATGGCAGAAGAAATTAGAGACGATCATGTTGACGCAGATCACCTTGTTGAACTCAAAGCTAATCCTCCAGTAGAACCTAACAAGGACGAACTGGAAGATTTTCAATACGAGTCTGCAAAGGAATCTTATGACAAAGCTGTAAAACTTTGGCAAGAAGAGATCGACAAAGTAGAAGCCCAACTTTTAACTGAGTAATATTAAATGGCCGATACCCTTCAACCAGTAGTTGATAAACTTAAAAAATCTTTAGGAGAGACCGCAAAGGAATTTGAAGGTTTCAAGCAAGAGACAGCCAAAATCGCAGGTGAGTTTGGTAGTTCTATGTCTGAATCTGCAAAGAAACTAGATGGTGCATTAGACTCAACGGATAAGAATATCCGTGTAAGAGGAAAGATGCTTGATAAAGGTTTAGGTAAGTTCCAAGACAAGATGATGGCTGGAGGTCTTACTGCATGGAATGATTTTGCAAACGGTTTATCCATGTCTGCATTAAAAGACGGCGATAAACTATGGGGTAAAATCGGTGAAAATATTCCTGATATACAGTTTAGTAAATCATTTAAAAACATAGGTGATGCACTAAACGAATTAACTGGGTTTGATCTAAACAAGGTTGTTAAAGATGCAACCGATAAGATTAAAGCTGGTTGGACAATTGCAACTGCACCTTTCACTTTATTGAATGATGCAGTTAAGAAGGTATCAGGATTCTTTGGTAAAGAGATTGATCTACTAGGTAAAGGTAAAGAACTCTTTATGAAAGGTATGACTGCCTTAGGTGGTGGTCTTAAAAAACTAAGTGGTTATCTATTACAACAAGGTATCTTCTTAGGTAAAGCTGCATTACAATTCCTTGCATCATCAACTGCATTTATTCTTAGAGGACTTTTAAACATATCAGTTGCATTCCTTAGAATAACTGCACAACTTGTTGTTGCATCTATAGGAATGGCATTCCAAGCACTATTGTTTATTGGTGGACTGATTGCATCAGGTATATCAATGGCAGTTGCTGCAGCGGGTATGATTGCAGCTGCAGCCCCAATAATTGGTATTGCACTCTTAATAGGTTTAGGTGTTGCAGCCATAGTTATGGCAGGGATGTTTATCTATAGGAAATTCCAAGAGAACAAAGACTACATCTTTGCAAAATTTACTGCAATGAAACAGAAGGTATCAGATATAGTTGGTAACATTACTGGGTTCTTTAGTAAAATCTGGCAAAACATATCTGACTTCATTCGAGAAAAGATATTAAAGATTAAATCATTCTTAGGTCTTACTTCCGATGAGGAAGAAAAGGAACTCGAAGGTATTAAGAAAAGAAAAGCTAAGAAGAAAGAGAATGAAGAAAAAGCAACTCAAATGGCTATGCAAGAACTTCGTGGAGATGAAGAATTCCAAAACGCATCTCAGATGCAAAAAATGAGGATGATTCAAGAAAGACAAAAGAAACACTTTGAGAAACTAGATCAAGCTGCACAATTTGATGAGATGGATACTCAGGCACTTCTTGACGAGAGGAAAGCAAAACAAGAAGAACTGAAAGGTAAACAAGATGCACTCAATGCTCGTAATGAATATATTTTCATGGAGAGGCAAGCAGATTCAGACGCTGCTGACGCTGAGAAAAATAGGATTGAGAAAAAGAAAGAAAGTCTAGATGCACAAATCGAAAGAGACATGGAGAACTCTACGATTAGACATAATGGTGTTATTCTAGAAGGTGATGCAAAACGACAATTCCTCATGGACATGCAGGCTGGTGAAAGAGATGCATTAGTCGAAAGAGAAGCACAAATGAAGGCACAGGCCTTTGCAAACGAAGAAAAGTATGAAACCATGCAAGAACAAGCTGACCTTGGTATCCTTCGTGATAAAGAAGGTAACATGGTTGGTGGTGATGCATATGCATATACTTCTACAGAAAGACTCCAAGGTGAAGCTAATGAACTCTCAAATGAAGTTGGTGCAATGCAAGGTAGTCTTAAAGGAAGAGAAGACTATGTGCCTGCAAAAGAAATCTCTGATGAAGAAGTTGCAATCACAATGGGATTCAATACTACAGAAATTGACGCTGCAAAATCTCTCATGGCTGAGGGTGGTGAGTTTGCAAAAATGGGTCTACTCGATACTCTTGAACTTGCAAAACAAAGAGGTCTTACTCAATTCTCTGACCGTGGTGCTTATGCAGACGAGGATATCTACCGTAGTGAGGATGTCGCCAGAACTGAGTTAAGTGGAATGCAAGACACGACCACAGCAGGTCAAGACATGGCTTCATCGGAACTTGAAAAGGGTAGATTTGAATTACAGAAACAAAGACAAGAAGCTCAAGTGGAAGAATACAAGATGTATGGAAATACAGACCCTAAGAGTAATGTCTTCCAAAATGTTTCACAAACTAATGTCTCAGGGTATTCTAGAATGGAAGACCCACAAGCAATTAATAGAAAAGCAGCTGCAAGTGCTGGTAATGACTACGATGACTTAGGATTCTAAGTCGATATCAAATTTCTTACGATTATATTTTGTTCGGTCTTTATGGACTTGAGTAAGTCCGTGTGAAGGTGTCTTCTTATGTTCTTTTATCTTAGGCTCAGGTTTGCCAAAGATTCGTTCCCAATTATCTTGGTACTGAGTTCCCGTTTCAGGTCTTCTTTTACTTCCCTTTGACATATACAATTCCCACACTGGGTTCCTATTAGATGGTATCTATGGGTTTCAGAACTTCTGACATTGTTACAAATGCACAATATCAATTAAGCACTCCCCATCGTTTTCTCATTGACGCTTGTTCGTCTCTTTTTGCTTGAATCTTTCTTCGTCTTGTTATTTCTTGATTCTTCTTATGTCTCTTCTGATTAGGTTTGACATAATATTCACGATCTCTACATTCCTGAATTATACCAGCTCTTTCTACTTGTTTCTTAAATCTGCGTAACATCCTGTCGAATGGTTCGACATGTTTACTCTTCGGATGTTTTCTTGGTTTTACACTTGGCATAATATTCCTTAATTAAAAAAGTGTTAAGTCACCCCGCGCCTTACAGCATCCCGTTCTTAACCGAGAGACCCGCTTTGTTTTGCTGTCTCCCTTACCCTTACTTGGTGCCCCCAATTGCATTCCACGGCCCAAGTGAGTTATCGTCTGTATCACCAAAGGTGCATTATATAACACGATAACCCCAGTTCGAAATTAACTGTCCGAAGCTAATTTCTTGAAGTAATCCATTGCATCGTCACCAGTTTCACCAACTGATGCATCTGCAGATGCGATTACGGGTTCATCTGCAACGGAGGCAGTGTTTACATTTGCCCAAGGCACTTCTTCTTGGTCTTCTGCAACTGACTCTGCTGTAGAATTACTCACTCCACCTGATAGTCCTAATACTCTATCGAGTTTAGTTTTGAGTTCGTCATAAGACTTGAACTCATCAGATGATATAATTTCTGATAGCGAATGAACAGAAGTATATATATCATTCAACTGATTTTCGTCATCAAAAAGTGGTGCAGCTCCATCGAACTCAGATTTGTCGTAGTTCCAATAACCATCAACTTTTCTGATTTTGATTTTGAAGTTAGCACCTTCTCCTCTCAAGTCAAAAGGATTGATTGCTTTCTCGTCCTCAAATGCTGGACTGATAGCTTCTTTTAACTGTTCAAAGATTTTTTTACCGTACTTGTAAAGGAATACTTTACCTTCGTTATCGGGATTCTTAGGGTCTGAAACAACATAGACATTAGAAACATAATGAAGTCTACGCTTCTGTTTCCTTGCAATCTCTTTGTTTGCTTCTATCCCAGTATTCCATAACTGAGTATTGTACTCGGACACAGGGTCTTGTTTATTAAGAGTCGTTAAAGACTTCTCAATATACCATCCGCCTGGCCCTTGAAATCCGTGATCCCAATATGAGACCCATGGCATTTCTTCGCCTTCGGGGGTTGGTAGAAAACGGATTATCGCAAACCCGTTACCACTCTTATCGAGTTCGGGTTTCCAAAATCTGTCATCGGAATAGGACTTTTTTTCTCCTTGAGTTGGAGACGCAGATTCCATTGCTGCGCGTAGTTTATCTAATGATGTTGACATAGTATCTCCTTGTATTATACATCGTATTGCATTTTATAGCATCTTATTAAAGTCATGAAGTGAACTAACACCTAATGACCACTTACATTTACTATTTTCATAGTAACATAATTCATTATATATGACTTCCTTGTTATCGTCAATAGGGTTTTTGAAATAAACCTTTATATCATCAAACAAGGGGTCTTCAAGCAACGATACGAACTGCATCTTTTGAATGTAGTTAACTGTATCATTTGCATTGTATTTATAGCGATAGAACTCAGTTCCTTGATAGACATTATCAACTGAATCTAACTCAGGGTCTAATGCATCAAACCCTACTAAAGTAATCTCTTTGTATCCATTGTAAGCTGCATATCCTAATGCACTAATACCACAAAAGGTGTTCTTGAGCTTCTCATAATTATACATAATTATGTTGCAGCCCAGAGGTATATTATAGCTAGTGAAATATACTTCTTCACCCTCTCCCTGAACAACAAAATGTGTATCGTCCTCGGTTCGATTGTGTATTGCATTCGGATATCCCATCTTCAATCCATCCCACAAATCTATCTCCATATGATTCCAGTCTCCGACCGCGACCTTTCCTCTCTCTAAACATCCATCTACAACAGCTTGGTGTTGAACGGGAATGTCGTGGACGAATAGTATATCAGGAGTATGATCTCTGTATACACCATTACATCCCCACCACTCTCCTAAAGAGTTTAGATCATATTGTTTACGACTTGGGCCGTTACCTACTATGTGGAGCATAGATCAATTAATTTGGTTTTGTATTCCTGTTGTGGGTAAGATAAGAAAGCTTTGTATTTGTTTATCTTGTTGTGGACTTCGGGATAAACAATCTTTTCCTGTATTAGTTTTTCCCAGTCTGAACTGAATCCGATTATCTCGTCCATAATACAAAGTGTTTCTAAACTTATCTCTTTACCTAAGTATGCTTTTAATAGTCTAGGGTGTTGTCCCTTGTTTACCTTAAGTAAAGTATTAATCTTGTATTTTCTAATTTGGTCTGATACTTCTGTCTCAAACATGTAGGAAAGTTTCTGTTGTCTTTTCTTCCACTCCATGTATCTCTTCTCACATTCATTCTCTAGAAGATCACCAGCCCATAGATCATAAACAGATAGATTTGCAATGTAGAAATCCTGTAGGTTCTGTTTATACTTTTTGTATAACTTACCAAAGTGATACTTATCTTTTCGTTTAACGAATGAGTTTATATCTGCTTTGACTTTACCGTTATACTTAATGAAGTTGTAGTCGGTAGAATAGAAGTGTAGCTTTATACCAAGATATAAAGTGTATGCATCATATCCTTCACGACTCGTCATTACTTAACTAACTGAATGCTAGTTGTTGCTTCTGTATGTGCTTTTGCTACTGCTTTATTTGTTGGGATAATATAAACCACATTGAGGAATGTTACTGCTTCAGGATTCTCTTCACCTGTTACTGCAACACCATGTGCAAATCCCATACCTTTTTCTGATTGAACAACCATTCGTGGTTTATTAAGAACCACTCTTGCATCTTCAAACGAATCGAGTACACCAACATACTCACCGCTGATTGTAACTACTGTTACGACATCACCTTTTTCCATTATTTTTTCTCCGTAAAGAAACCAGTCAAGGTTGACTGACTTCGTGTATGTCTATTAATCATGTTGAGTTGTTCTGCTTCAGCTTGCAGCTTTTCCTTAAGTGGTGTAGAGATTAATCTCTTTGCACTTTCGGGTTCAACCTTATTGACCTCACATACCTTTATTATTGCTGACATTACATCGGGTGTTCCTTTACCTTTTGAAAGTAACCTCTCGACTTGTTCACTGAATTCTTTTCTAGTAACCATCATATCCCGTATAAGTTTGTGTATTGTTTTCTCAACTGAACTAGATCATCCACATAATCCTGTGGTTCACATACGAACAATTGAAATGAATTAGAACCTTCGACTGCAACAATCGCTACACACTCTTCGATTGCATGACCAGTTAATTCCTCGACCATGATTGAGTATGCAGTCATTTGTATATACCAAGACTCTGCCATATAATCTTCTTTGGGTTTTGAACTGGACTTAAAGTCTATAATACAAAGTTTACCATCGAACATTCCTACACAATCCACACGACCAGCCATCTTAAGATTAGTCGAATACAACGGTGCCTCTAAGGCAAGTGGTACGACCTCATCTAATACTGGTCTTACTGCACTGAACATTTGTTCTTGTAAGATGTTCTCAAACTCGATGAAGGGTTTCTCTTTCCTGAGATAGTCTTCAACATGTTGATGGAATTGTGTTCCTCGTTTTGCAGCTGTAGTAGAAATCTTATTTGCAGTTTCTTCACCTACTCGTTGACGCCACAACTTAATTTGTTCTTTACTCCTTAGACCAACTACAGTGGTGACACTTGGATATGCTTCACCTTTCTGATCTATGTAATATCTTTTACCTTCTCGCTGTTCGGTCTTTAAATCTAAAGCTTCTAGATCAGTTATCTCTAGTAATGTCGTTCTCACTTCTGTCATAATTTCTTTCCTTTGGACTGGATGTCCGCATGTTTTTTGATGATTCTTTTTGTTGCAGAAGTTTTTGAATCTACACCATTGTATCTCATATCAACATCTGAACCTTTGTAAGCTTCACCTACTTTAGATAATACTTCTTTAAAACCATCATCAGTTTTAACTCGATCACCAGTACCACCCACTATTTGTGGTGCAGAAACTTGTTGTTTAAGGTGGGGATTGTTTAGTTTGAAATCGTCAAGGTCTCTCCATGACATTGTGTATTCAATCAACTCACCAGTTTCTTCATTATAAAAATCGTATCTAGGCATATGAATCCATAAAAGTTGGGACAGGTCTATCTGTCCATTTTGCAAAATCTTTCTTGTAGACTGCATAGTATTTATGGTATGCTTTTAGACTGTCATTCGGAACCTTAACATCCTCAGGCATACACTGAGGTGGTTCTGACCATTCACCTAGTTTAATATTCTTAGGTAATACATCTAATGAGTATCTAAGTTTAGAATCAGTCAAGTGTGTCTTACCATATCTGTATGTGTACTCATCACATAAGTTAGTAAACATATCGTATGCATACTGATATTGAATTGCATTCTCACGAACCCAACGAGTAGATGGATGATTAATATGAGAAGCTTTGTATAACATATCTTCCATAGTATAATCTTCTAGTTTCCATCTTTGAATTCTACGACCACTAGATGCATCGGTGTATTGTTTACCATCTAACATCCTATGTGCAGTAGATAACATTTGAGCATACTCGATAATCATCTTCACTACATGTTTATCACAATGCAGTGTTGAAGATACTTCGGGGTCTTCATGTAAATAAAATAAATTCATGTTACCATTCTACCACTTATCTGTAACATCCGCAACCCCCTTTTCATAATTCCATGGAACGGAAATTGAATAAGGGTCACCCATTTGATTACCAACATAAGTAAAATTCTTCTGAACTACAAAAGGTGCAACATGATCTAGATAACGATCTACACATGTTTCTTTCTCTTCTGCATACGCTTCGACTTCTTCATAAAGTCCATATACTAATTCACCATTCTGTAGTTTTGCAAGCTCTATACTCATTTGCCTATGTCCTTAACTGAATCTTTTCCTATAACTTGATATGCACCCTTGTTGTACGCTGGTGCAATCGTATACTGAGAAGATATCTTTTGTTTCTCTAGTTCCCATGCAAGGTTCTTAGTTCCCTGACCTGAACCCACATTAGATGTAAGAGAAGGTATAACTTTCTCAGGTTTCTTCTGACTGGTTGGAGTCATTCTCAACTCTTCCAGTTTAATTTGATGACGCTTCTTTTGTTTCCAAGCATTAGTCTTTCGTCTTTTACCACTTGGGCCGAACTTCATCGACCCACTCATATTAATCATTCCCATTTTTTACCTATAGAATATGTGATTGTTTATAGTAACAGTTTCATTCAGATGTTGTGCCCAATACGGGTAGATGTAATCTGCATGATACCACAATGCACCTTCGGTCAAATCCCATGTAGGTGCCATCATAAAATTGTTTGCAACTTGAACTGATGCAATCCAAGTCTTAGAATCTTTTGGGTCGTCTGACTTTCCATCACAGAACCATGAGAACTGACACATCCCACGAACAGGAATTAGATTCCCTGTCCAAGATGTTCTCCATTCTTTGGCATCGTAGATTACTCCACAATAAGTATCGGGAAAGTTTGGCGACTCAACACGATTCTTGACTACTTGAGCGACTGCAACTTTTCCAGCGAGTGGTTGGTTACCAGCTTCGAAGTAGATGTTCTTTGCAAGACAAAATGCTTCACCATTCTCATCGAATGCCATTGCCTTACCACTGTAAATACCTAGGCAAAACCCTAGGACAAATAATGCAAGATATCTATATCTTATTTCGTTTTTGAAATCCATACTACTCCTCCAAAGTAATCTTGGTTGAAGTCCTGATTCCATTTACTATTGAAATGGTGTAGGAACTTATTAGCTCCAAAGACCTTATATACAATAAAATCATACAATGTAGCTTTAACATTGATCGGTTTTTTATAGTGGTCACCGCGATCTGGCCCACCTAGAAAGTTTGCAACAAACATAATATTACCTCTTTAGTTTTATGAACTTCCTTCGAGCCTTCGAAAAAAGTTTGGAAGGTTTCTTATAAATGATCTCTTCCTTAGTGCCTGTTTTGATATAACCAACATTCTGATTCTTCTCATTGAAGATGTAAGTATGGTTCTTTACATTGACCCCACACTCACTCCAATCGGTTATCTCTTTGTAATAAGTATAACTCATGATGCTTTTTGTGCTTCCCACTTGGCATCTTCTTCTGCCCATTCGATATCATCAATCTCATTACCTTTATCCCTGAGAGCTTCTTCAAAGGGTTCTACTAAATCATAGATTGCAGATTCCAGTTTGTTGACAGCCTCACGGACTTCTTTAATTTTCCATTCAAGATCAGATGAGTCACTTGCATCGATACCATTATCGTCTGCAATACCCTGAACCTTGATATAAATTTCTGATGGGATATTATCATACTTGATAACTTTAGTCTCATCATTTACTTTACGAACTGCAGCTTCAAGTTCCCACTTTTCGTCATACAGTTTATCTAATTTTACTTTATCCATTAGTAACCTCCACTAACATGTGCATATGCATCAGGACAATCCTTAGTCCCACATACACAGACACCCTCTTCTACAGAGTCCTCTGATAAATTATCGAGTGTTGCATCAACATGAGCTTTCTCACTGTCACTCAACACCTCGTACATTGCAATTGCATTTTCTAACCATTCCATATATTATTCTCCATTTCTATATACAGTATATCAAAAAGCCAGAGGCATTGTCAAGGCCTCTTCTCCCATGGTAGATAAACTCGTTTACCTGTTTTCTTTTCGTGTACAATTACAGATGAGTATAGAGCAAACACTCCCATAAAGAGAGTGATTGCTATTCCAAATATTATTTCCATTATCTTAAATAATCAGGGCCGTACTTTCTCATTCCATGGATTGCATATCCCTTGAAGAGATTGCCCCTTGGAGCATTTAATGCTGGGGTTGCCCAACCAGCAGACATTAATACATCACCTTCTTTGAAAGTGATACCAGTATTTCCTTTTTGAAATTCAAAACGATTAATGAAACCCCAAACTGAGCGTTGGTCTCCACTGTTGGTTATGATTTTGATGTACTTACGAGCAACTTTGTAAGTGTAAGAATAATCCGTAAGAGTCGGATATTGTTTTAAGTGTTCTGTCAAAAGATCATCACAGAGTTTTTGACATTGTTGTTCTAAATTCTTTTCCATTTATAGTCTCCTTTATCAATCTATAAGCATATTATACTAAAAAGCTTAAGCCATTGTCAAGGCAAAAAGAAGGGGTGGGTTCAAGTTTTCACGCATGTCGTAAAATAGTTGTGGACTTGGTGATGTTTTAGAACCCTGTCCCTATCCCCAGTTTTTACACCGTAATAACTATTATACCATGGACTCTGCCTTATGGTCAAGACCATATTTGTCCAAATAATAAGAAACCGCTTGTGCCTCCTTCGTATTCAATTCACTCAACGACTTCATACCATATGTGGTATTGATCGTTACTAATTTGTTTCCAGCGGTTACAGCTGCGTTCCACATCTCATCATCCTTTGGGTACATGTTATTCTTCTCACATAATGTGATTAGGTTCCGTCCCATACGGACAATCTTTTCTTCGTTGTCATTAACAAAGTTTTCGTATATTGCTTCCATTACTTACTCCAATTATGTTTGTAATGAAGTTATTATACTAAAAAGCTTGAGGCAGTGTAAAGTGGGTTTTTATAATCCTGCGTTAATCTTATCTAATTCGAGGATTTTCTTATTGATGATATCAACCCGATTAGGCCAATAGATGTAATCCTTATCAGAATCCTTTGCAAGGTTTTCAAGTAAAGGTCTGATAAAGTTGTCAAGCTTATCAATGACAGCGTTTGCTTCGTTTGTGCTAGAGGATATCTTCGTATCGACTGCAGATAGTTCATCTGCGTCTAACGCGGTAAATCCAAAATCGTTGTATTCTATATCTGACATAATATTATTTAGGTCTCCGTACCGCTGAATCTTTTAAAATCTTCTTCCAAATCTTTCAGTTCTTGTTTGTGTTTTTGGTTCTCTCGATAGTTCTCTCGATGTTGTAAGGTGATCTCTGTCATGGTTGGTCGACTTGTATACCAGTTAAAGATGATCTCTTTGATTGTATCGATAACTTGATCGTATGATAATGATGCAACTTCTTCATGTTCCATCAATCCAAGATTCAATGTTATGATTCCACATCTTCGATCTGAGTTATAAACGAGATTGTCAGCGAGATGGTTAAGTGCAGCTTTCTGTGCAGAATACAAATACCCTTTTGAGATATTTGATTTTGCAGCTCGACTGGATATATTGATAATAAGTTTAGTCGAATCATTCTTCCACTCAGCAAAACAATCATTCAAGAGTTCTGTTTGTTTGAAACCGACATGGGCACAATTGATAAAGACATCAAAATACTTCCATGGTATGTTTGCATCAACTCTTGTTGATTCCATTTCGATCTTTTGGTATACGATCTTGCCATCTAGTTGTGACATGATTGCACCAGCTAACTTCGTCTTACCTGTTATTAGGGCTCTCATAGTAATCCTTAATTAATTCAAATGATGGTTTACCAAACAGTGAACCATCGACACTACATTTATTACATGGTGACTTAGAACGGTCACCCCTCATTAATCGTCGCCGTATCTTATTCATAGGTTTAGAGAACCATACTTCATGCAACGACTGTTGCAATAAGTTACCGACAACATGTTCTCTCCCCCAATCGTTTGAACAGAATAGTACATCACCATTCCAATCAACGAACATTTTGTAGAACGGATAGTGACATGGTTTCCCTTGTAGCGATTCCACATCACTCTCCTCTACTCCTACCCAATCAATCACACCTGATCGATTGTTTAATATTAATCCGTGTTTCTCAAAGTCTCCCCAATGCATACGATACTTGTATTTTGCTTGTGGTATCATTGCACTCTGCATGATCTGATCGAAATGATCTATCTGTTCGACTCCATCATATAAGTTTATATAGAGTAAGTCTAACCCCGCTTTGAATAAATTAGTTACATAGACTGCATCTAACTTATCACCGTTAGTGTTACATTCTATTGTTGCTTGTGGTAGATAGAATCTAAATTCCCTTACGATGTCTACAAAGTTTGGGTTGAGTAAGTTCTCTCCGAAACCTGAGAAAGAAATCTTTCCCTGATATTGATTGTCAGCTAGTTCTTCTGCGATGGTCGATGCACCTTTAATTGTAAGGTGCAATTGCCTATTGGGAAATACTCTTGGGTCATGCCTCGGACAAAAGACGCATGTACGATTACACAACTCAGTAGTATTAATTTCAACGGTGAGGATTGAATCAAGTTCATTTAAATCATTACCTTTCTTATTCCAATGCTTCTTCTCTTGTTGCCTACGGTGATCTAGGAAGTCGTATTGGTCAACTGCTACAATTGGGATGTTTGACTTCGACATGTCTTTCCTCTGACTCCGTTTCTTGAATATAGTTAAACTCTACTTCATCACCCTCTGAGAATTGTGGGATAAAATCCTTTTCTACTAGAGTGTAAGCATTGTCAACTTCTCTGAATATATTCTTAGAGTTTTCCCATCCACCTTTCTTAACGAATCTAACTGGTGTTATGTGTTCGTATAACTCTGGCTTGTGTAAAGGTAGGACTGATAAAAGAAGTTTATACTCGTCTCGAATGACTCGTAGTTCATCGTACCAACGGAACCCTACCTTGTTTACCATGTCCCATGGTAGATCGATTCTTAATGTGTCTTGATTGTGTTCTCGAATAACGGACTTACTTGAAGTATCCACCGTCTCGGTCATCGGAACTATCCGTGGCCTCATCGTCATCTTCATCCCTCGCACTTACGAACTCACCACTGTCTTGAAGATCAGCGATAAACTGTTCTGTTGATTCAATGAAGTCTGAGATCATTTTACTCTTAGACGACTTAGTTGTGACATTGGCAAACCCTAATGAATTAGCTTCTTGTTGGATTTTAGATTTAGTCATTCCTTTAAGTTCTGACTCTGTAGGAATAGAAACTTCTACAACTTCATCTTCTTCCGCTGGAGGTGGTACTGAGAAATCATCTTCACTCACACCATTTACTTTCTCTTCGAACTCTGCAATGTCTTCCTCTGCAACGATTCGAACATTAGGTGTTTGTTCTACTTGATCGTAATGTAAACCATCGTTTCCATTCTGACCGATGATGTCCATTCTCTTTTCAGCTTCTTTCTCAAGTTCTTCTTCAATGATTGAAGGTGAGTTGGTATCTGAGATAACTGGTTTGTTGTTTATTGGTGACTCTATTGTTGGACTACCGTTTGCATCGAATCCTACTTCTTCAAGATCATCAGGTGAAGTCTTTGCAACTTCCTCAACCTCTTGTTCGAACTCTGTAGTTCCTTTTGCTGTATCAGGAACGGGAAGTTCTATTGTAGGTACATCAGGCCCTGCACTTTCGAATGCTTCTTTGGTTGCATCGATCTTTGCTTGTAACTCAGGGTCATGAGTTATCGAACCGTGTGATTCAGATTGTGGTACTGGGTTTAGTGATCTTGCTTTTGCAAATGCTGGACTTGTAGTCACTGCAGCTTTAGATTCATCGAGTAACTTCTTAAGTGTTACTTGTTGTTCTGCAGTTAAGTTCTCTTTCTCTTCACCAACATTAAGACCAACTTTACCATCACCATCTAGATCGATGTGGACTCCATGGGATGCAAGTACAGCTTCAAGTTGTCTAGCTTTCTCTTCGGCATCCTTCCTTCTTTTTCTCTCTCCGTCTCTTGCAGCTATCAAGTCTGCTTCTTTCCTTGCAAGTTCCTGTGCTTTGAGGATGTTGTGTTCCTCAGTCAACTGAGCCATTCGTCTCTGTGCGCTGGTTAGTTGTTCTTGATAAGAAGTTAATCCTTCAATCAATTCATTTCTCACCTGAATATAACCATCAAGGTCTTCGGGTTTAGTTGGATTCTGTAGAGCCTGATTCATTAACACCTGTGCCAGTTGAGCAACTGTAGGGGTTATCTGAACTTTGAAATTTGCAATACGCTCTTGCAACTTCTCCAGTTCTGTTTTCTCAGGTACGGGTTGAGCAAATGTAGTAGTGTCTACATTGTTCACTTTATTATCTTCTTCCATAATTATACTCCATGGAGTCATACACGACTATTATATTCTTTACACACTTAGACATTAATATACTGTGTACATTTGTATGTATAGTCTCGGATGACATTAATATTTAGTTAATTGTTAGCTCTGGAAATGCCTTTTTGACTATGTCAAGTGTGACATTTTTGAACGGCCATTTACCATCTTTTACAAGGTCAATCATCTGTGCTTCGTTTGAAGGGATGCCTTCTAGTAACTCAATCCACATTGTCTCTCTACGAGTTTGTGGTACTTCTTCTGTCACAAAGTATCTGAACTTCTTATGTTCAAATCTCAATTGTGTTTCAGATAGATCACTTGCTGGTGCATCATTCTTATTGAATGGTGTCGGGCCATCAGGTAATGTACTATTGATTGTTGAATCAAAGTTCCACTGTAATACTTTCTGTACTGCAGCGTTTCCTTGGTTAAACACTCTAATGCCATGTGCAGCTTTGTCTGCATCTTCCTGTGCAACAATATCTGCTTGACAAAGAACCTCGAACACATCTGCGTTCTTAGTTAGATTGACTCTCTCAGTAATCAATTCCATTACTGGTTTATTGGGTGAACCTTTAGGTCTACCTCTTCCTTTTTTCTTTTCGCTCATAATGCAAAATCCTCTACATGATTTAGTAACTCATTTAATCTATGAGTTCTTAGGTAGTCAAATACTTTACCTCTTACTGGTGCTGTATTCTCATACTCATTTATTATTCTATCAATTACCTCTTGAGGTATGAAATCAAAATCAATTAATGTTTGATTTCTTAGATAGTTCCTATAGTATTTATCATCGCTAGAAATAGTAATTCTCATGTACTTCTCTAGTATTGGTTTCCTTAATGGTGTCTGTCTTATACCTTCGTCTAAACAATTGTCGTTAGATAGAATGTTTGGTATACCATCTGACTTATCTCCCTTAAGGATATGTTCTTTTAAGAATGTTTCTGCACCACCTTCGGGTTCTATAAACTTATTTACATTCGGTGAGTATTGAGATATGTTATCGTATCTCTGTAGCTGTTGGAAGTCTTTATCTCCACTCACAATCAATACCTTTTCATTCGGTGCAAGGATGTGAGCATGTTGTACCATGACTGCAATGATATCATCTGCTTCACAATTCTCAACATACATGAAACGATACGGGAAGTTTTCTTTGATCTCTTGTTTTACTTTATGTAAAGTATCAAAGATCAATCCCCAATCTTTATCGTCCTTATCTCTAGACTTCTTCCTGTTTGCTTTATATAACGGGAAGTAATCTCGTCTCCAAGGATGGGCTGCATCTGTACAAAGTACGATCTCCCCATACTCTTCGGTATGTCTCTTCTGATAATTTCTTATTGAATTGAGAATCATATGTCTTAACATATCTTCTGACAATTCCCCATTGGTCACTTTTAATTGTGCCATCAGACCAGCAATTATGACCTGACTAAAATCTATTAATATCATTTAACCACTTTAACTAATAATGTATTCTTAGTAATTAAATCGTTTCCATCCTTCTCTTTTGATCTTGGTATTTCATCTAAGAACTTCGAAGCAATTATATTACCACCTTTATATAGTCTATCAAGCAAATCCAAATCTGTCAAGGTCTTTTCTTTACATGAATCAAATCCTGTAATCCTAGAACCTTTAACTTGTAAATGTCCTTCGAACCTTGTTAGTTTTTTACTTGATGTATTATATGTGTATAGTAATCTTGCACGAATGATCTCTTCGGGATTAATAGATTGGAAGTTATAATCATCCTGAGCATAAACATTCAGGTAGGGTAACTTCTTAACTAATTGTGCTGGTGTTTTGATTCGAACCTTACGAATCGGTTTGTATTCTTCACAATACTGTTCGACTTCTCTTTCCCATGTCTCTAGTTTTTTGATGACTCGTTTCTTTTGAGTGGGTTTAAGAAAGTTGTATGCCTCATCTAGCTGATCACACTTCTCTTCATTCTTTAATTCAAACAAATAATTTTCTGCAAATCCTTTCATGTAATGTACAACCTTACCACTGTAACCTAGTTGTTTAACATACTTGTACATAGAAAAGTTTGACTTGGTTGTTTCTAGAAGACGATCTATCTGATGCTCTACTTCACCTAGAGCAACAAATGCTTTGTTCTGCATTCTCTCTTGTATCGATACGGTTTTAGGTGTCTTCTGTGTCATCATGTTTATTCGTCAATAAGAACTTCCTTGATGGGTTTATCATCAGGTTAGCTCTATTCATAAAATCTCTATTCGCCAGAAACGGGATATTCCCTCTCTGATCTAAACTAACTTCTTGTTCATATATAGTATTTAAGAAGTTTAATTCACACTTGACTACTGGTCTTTCTTCTGCGGGTTTAATTAAAGTTAACATTCTAAGTAAAGGTTTCTTATATTTTTTACCATTCCTTTCAAAGTGAACAACCTTTCCTTTGACCTCGTAGGAGTCGGCGTGTAAGGCACAAGCCTTTGCACTGTTCCCAGTGTCCAGCTTTGCTGTCATCGTCTCTCCATCGACCTCTATGGTCTCTAGAACGCCACATTCAGTTGCCTTCTTTCTCCATATATCTCTGTCAAAGTAATCGTCTATAATTGTTTCACATACCTCTTCACCCAATGCATCACTGATACCTTGAGTTCCTGGCGAATGATTTACCTCTAGAATGTAAGGTGCATCCTCTTCTCTATCCTCTGCTGGAATAAAGTCAACACCTACCCACTGACCGTTGACAGCTTTTGCAGCTATCAAACATGTTTCTTTCTCTAGTTCTGTAAGTTCTATCTCTTCGGCTTCTGCACCTTGAGATATATTTGATCGAAAGTCATCAATGATTTTTTTCCTCTTCATTGCACCGATAACTCTTCTATTGTTTATCATGACACGAACATCATATTCCATGTCGATGTATTCTTGTAATAGGATATCACAAGTTGGGTCAATCTTGTATACAAGACTCACCGTTGATTGTAGTGATCTCTCAGTCTCCACCAATAGAACTCCAACACCCTTTGCACCCTGTAGAGTTTTAAGCACCATAGGGAACTCATCGTCTAATCTCTTTGCAGCCATGTCGACTGTCTCGGGTTCTTCGTTTGGAATTAATACTGTTCGAGGTTGGTTCATACCAATCTCTTGAAGTCTTAGATAAGTTCTAAACTTATCTGCACATACTTCGATACACTCCCTAGAGTTTACCACTGGGAAACCGTATCGTTCTATTTGACTGATTAAATCTAGATAAGAATCTTTTGAAGTAACAGCTCCACGAATCATTATGATTGTGTCACCATCTAAATGAAATCCTTTCTCATCATCTGAGTTGTGAATTGTGATTACACCATCGTCTGCTCTCTCGATGTATGCACCATTAACTCTAACACTGTAAACATCACAACCCGCTTCCTTTGCAAGACTGTAGAGTTTACTTGATGTTGAACTTGGTTTTTTTACAACTGGTTTATCTGAGTTCTTCTTAGACTTTTTCACCATGCGTCTTTCTGCTATCACCACTAGGCGGTAGGGTTTCTTGTTATCAGTTTCCTCACGGATAACTTCTGAAAACGAACGCATGTTTGAATTCCTCATATAATTGCTGTATAGAATGTATTTATCATTTTTTGCTTAAAGAAACGAAATGTTCTGCGTCCACTAGGACTAATGGTTTCTGTCGATTCCTTTTGATGACTACCACTGGTTCGTATCCTTTGCAGTTCTGTTCTGCCTGTGCATATGCTTCCCATACATTTACTTTCTCTTGATTCTTACATTCTACACTATAAGGGAAGATTTGTCTAGATTGTTTTCCTAAGATGATATCCTCACCTTGGGAACCCATTGGTCTAGACTCCAAGTCTTCTTCGTCAAGATTTAATTTCTCAACGAGTAAGTTTGCAAACCACTGTTGTAGCTTACGACCTTTCGCTTTTGCTGATGATGTTTTCATAATCTAATTTAGTTTGTTTCATATGTCAAACTGTACACTCACTCCACATCCACATGAACTAACTTCGTGTGGGTTTATAAATTTAAAGAACTGGTTCAAACCTTCTGTAACAAAGTCTAACCTCATACCTTCAAGATATGGCTGACTTACTGGGTCAACTATAAATGAAAACTTTCCGTAGTCTATTACTAGATCGTCTGATTGTGGAGCATCCTCTTTAAACACATATTCCATTCCAGCACATCCACCACCAGTCACACCTAGTCTGACATTGTCGACTCCTTTAAAGATTAACTGGTTTATTGCTTCGTCTGTAATATCTATGTTCACTCAATTATTTATACAGTGTTCCTGTTGTGAGAGGTCTCAAAGTTGCTATAATCTTTGTCACCTTTAACTTTAATAAAGTCTGTAGGGATATGTACATCCTGATCTTCGGGTACATAAAGATGATTGATCTCTGAATGATTACAAGTATGCACTGCATCATAGATCGTCTCTACCATAGATTCACCGTGTAGGTTAAAGCTAGTATTAAAAACAATAGGTACACCGTTCTCTTCGTACATAGCTTTGATAAGATTGTAGTAGTTTTTATTTTGTTCTTCATTAACTGTTTGTATTCTGCAAGTGTTATCACAATGTATAAGAGCAGGGATTTCATCTAGTGCTTTCTCCGTACACTGAAATGCAAACGACATGTATGGACTTGACTTCAATTGTTTCATGTCCACATACTCATGTGCATATTCTTCTAGGATGGTACATGCAAAGGGACGATAGTGTTCTCTCTTCTTTACTGCGTTGACTATGTCTTTTGCTTCGGGATTGGTAGGGTCAAAAAGTATTGAACGATTACCCAATGCTCTTGGGCCCCACTCGGAATGGTTCTGATAGATTGCAACGATCTGTTGTCTCTTTAATAAATGATCTACGACAACTGATTGTTCTCTGTGAATCTCGGTAACGATCATACTTCTTCTCCATGTTTTAATGCACGAGCTAATCTGATTGCACCACCCACTGCAGTTCCACCATCGTGTGCAACTGGGTCAACAAAGATTTGATGATTAGGGAATGCATCGAGATACTTTGCATTGTTAGTACAGTTCAATGCATAACCACCTGACAAGATTATATTCTTGACATCAGGATTCTTATCCACTGCTCTTTGTATGATCTTACATGTATGATCGAAAGCTTTCTGTTGTAACTGATTACCTAAACTGTATGTGGTCATGTCAAAGTAACTCTCATCTTCGTACCAGTGTTGATAAGAAGCTGCACCCATAACTTTACCCGCTGCACGACCAAGACGATCAAACCCAAAGAACATACTCAATGCACTAAAGATTTGTCCCATCGATGGTTTACTATTGAATACTGTTTCGACTCCGTTCATGTCTTTAATAAGATCAGGTGCCATCTGTACTCGTTCTCTAGACTCTTCATAGAAGACATCACCTGCCCACATATCCAAGTAACGATAGTTAGACATTCTCTGCCATTGTTTCTCAGGTACGGTATCGGGTTGACATAGGTAAACGGTTTCGACTTCTTGATAGTTCGGGAATCCTTTCTCATGATATAACTTTGCACCACCACCATCACATACGATAGCAATTGCAGACTCTTTCTCTCTCCAAGGACTGAACCAATAACCACACTCTGCATGGTAAAGGTGATGTTGAATTTCGTAAACAAACTCTTCGAGGAACAGCTGTTCAGCGACAGTAGAATGAAGGAAGTCGTCCCTCGCTTGTCCATCACACTTCTTAAGTTTATCTAAGTTAAACTCAGTAAAGATATTCGGGAATGTAGAATTAAACTCAATGAGTCTATCCTCAGTCATTTGTTCCTGTGCAATGAAGTCTAACAGTTGACGATTGAGTTTCTTATTGTATTTTAAATAGTCTCTGTTCCATACAAGAGCACCCATGTCATGAACGAACTCTCTTCGATCAAAAGAGCATCCAATAAAATGATCGGGTGTCTGTATGACTTCTCTATCGATACACAACAACTGATGCTGTGGTGGTTCGGGTGTCCATTGCTTGACTCGTCTAAACCTTTCTTCTTCGAAAAGAAAGTCTAAGTCCCATGTATCAGAATCAAACTGACATAGGGATGTTTCGTGGGATGAGTTGTATCCAATAATTTTCATAATATAATAATGTGTTTAAGTATGCTTGTCTTTAATATTGTATTTATTAACCAAGTCTGTTTCGGTTATAAGACCACGGTCAAGCATATCCTCAACCATCTGTACTCGTCCTGATTTTTCTCCTGATCGAAACACGGTGTATACCAATGCAACGATAAATCCAATGTGGATTAATATTAATTCATCACTCATATAATGTAATCCTCGGGGTCTTCTCCATAATCGTGTTTATATTTCTTCTTGCGTCTTGGAAGATATTCTTCCCAATCAAATGTATCTAAAGCTTGCACCAACCAATTGAAAAACAAATACCACAAACCAATTGCAACAATGTATTTCAATCCCCACACTAACAATGTGTAAGGTAATAATAATATATCCATCAAGAAGTCCATACAGTTATTTAGTCGTTCTAATTAAACTCTGTCTCCCTGATCTAGC
>VMHT01010713.1_pt1 | contig 25115 bp, 34 predicted proteins | sample 4693611 | NCBI WGS metagenome assembly VMHT01 (sample SAMN12280063, study PRJNA550983) | marine metagenome | isolation source: seawater sampled from same location over 5 years 0.02-0.2 micron viral filtrate | place: USA: collected off the coast of southern California halfway between the port... ...
ACAGGTTCATCAGATTCTTCCAATCTTTTGGTAGATATAACTGGTGATTCTAATACTATGGACTTTGACCAAGGTTCAGTTGCTCAAGCAGAGAGGTTAGACTTTGATTTAATTGTAATAGGAAACTCAAATGTATTTGATGTAGATTTAGAATCAGATGATATCACATGGAATTTTGATATCACAGGTGCTTCAAACAACATCAACACATTGCAAAAAGATGGTGCCTATCACAATATCACTTTTGAATTGAATGGTGATTCTGCAGATGTAGACATCAATCAGTTAAGTGGAACATGCCCAACAGGTATTTCTACTTGTAAAGGTGAAATCACATTGGATATTACAAGTGATAACTCTACAATCCAGATTAATCAAAAAGATACATCTAACGATTCTTAGTATAATATTCTCAATGGGGTCTGTTCACGCAGACTCCATCGGAGATATTGTAGAATCTACAGGAATAGGTTCTGTTCTTAGGAACAATAACGAAATCGGAAATGATGTTGGTACAGGAATTGTACTATATGATGAGGCAATAACAGGCAACGGAAGAATGCTCATAGAGTTCCTTGATGATGAGGAACTTTCACTTACAGAACACACACAAGTATACATAGACGAAGTATACTACGACCCAAATCCAAGTTTATCGAAGATGTCTTTAAGAATGATGCAAGGCACGGCACGATTCGCTTCAGGTGCAGGTCAAAAAATAAAAAAGTCTAACATAGACATACGAACACCTACGGCACAAATAGCAATCCGTGGGACAGATTTTACAACAACCATTGACGAACTCGGAAGGAGTTTGATAGTTTTACTTCCTGATAGATTCGGTGATTCATCAGGAGAAATAACAGTCATAAATGAAGGTGGAGAAATAGTCTTAGATAAGGCATTTCAGGCAACAATGGTTTCAAGTTTAGATAGTCCACCAACACCAGCAGTGACAATAACAAATTTAACAGTTAATCAGATAGACAATATGTTTATCGTTGCACCACCACCTGCAGTAGAACAAGCAGTACAAGAAGCAGCTCAAGATGATAATAATGACGACCAAGGAATGTTAGATGTAGATTTCTTAGAGTTTAATGAATTAGAAAAAGACTATGATGATTATGCAAATGACCCAGACTATGATGCAAGATACAGTTCTATTGATATTGACTTCTTAGATGCAGACTTCTTGGTGGACATGTTAGATGTTGTAGAAGAACTGATTAAAACTACAAAAGATTTAGGAGATAGACAATCATCTTCAGCAGGAAGTTCAGAATTCAATATAAAGGGTGCTTCACTTGGTAAGAATGCAGACTCACAATACAATGTTTTTATTGAAGATGGTGGTCTTGTATTCTATAGAGAGGTTGAAGGAAAGATAAGATTGGTATTTCAACCAGGTTCTTCAGTGAGATTAGACACTAGAGTTCCAACTTATGAGGGTGTTATAACTGTAAATGGTGGAGATGAAATCTTCATTTACATCAACCAATCTAACTAAATACCACTACGACAACAAAAAAAGAGGAGGTCGTATGATAAATATGTTATCACAACTCCGTGAATGGCATGAAACTCAAATATTTGGGTTTCAAAAATCTGTTCAACTAGATGACTACCATATGTATTGGTTGGCATTTGGTAAAGGGGTGTTTTTAACGATGATATTACTATGGATTATATAACTAAATCATTATTGAAATTTACTTTAGGGGTCTTATTGACCCCTATGGTTTTTGCTGGTGATAATCATGTACATATTGAACAAGTCAATGGTGGAGATAACTTTAACTTAGAAATTACTCAAATCGGATTCTCACAAATGGTTCGATTCTCTTTTGACCATGCCAACAACGATGTAAATCTACTACAACAAGGAAACAACATGTACATCGGATATACCGATGCTTGGGGTTCAGGTAAACAATGGGGTGGTGATTTAGACGGAGTTGGTAATGAGGTCGATGTCAGACAAAAATGTTCCTTTACAACATGTAATGATACAGATTTTCAGTTTCATATTTGGGGAGATGATAATCAGGTTGTCTTCGGACAAGGGTATGAAAACAATAATAGTTTAACACCTAACTGGAGTTATGATGGTTATGAACCAGGTGGAAACTTTGTAAGATTAGATATACATGGTGATGATAACAAATTTAAAGGAAGTCAAAAACAAGATACAAGTTCTATAACTCATAGTATAATTGCCGCTGTATACGGAGATAATAATGATGTCTATGTAAGACAAATGCAGAACGGTAACAAGAGTTTAAATCTAACAATCAATAGTGATTGGAATGAGGCATCAATTGTTCAGAAAAAAGCAGGTGCTCATACAGCAACAATCAATCTAACTGGAACACAACCAACGACTTTAAATTTAACACAAACAGGAGATACTAATCAATCATATTCTTTAACACAAAACTGTGTCACAGTTGGTGGTTGTTCAGTATCAATAACACAACAATGAAATCAGAATGTCCACCTGAGTTTTACGAGTGTCTCACTGAAGAAGAATATGACGATATATTAGAACTCTTTGAAGAGAACGATATGGTCATGCCTGAATCTTTGGGTGATGTAGAAGCTGCATCTGATTTTGTTTGGCAAGTTCTCTTCCTCACACCAATAGAACTCATTTACATAGGTTTCACTATGACTGTTCTTGCAACTTACGGACTCTCTATATATTACATATATAAACGAATACAAAAGAAATTCTCATGAGTTATTATCCAAAAAGAGTCATTGATATGGTCAATGATTATAGAAAAAGTGAACGAAAGAAATTTTGGATGAAGGTTTTTCGTATCACTTTAGCAATCGTTTTAATAGGTGGTGCAATCTACTTATTTTATGTTTAGTTGGAAATCAGTTCTAGTAAGCATATCATTACTAGTAGGGTTAAAGATATGGTCACCATATATTGTTGAAAACATACAATGGTCATGGTTTGATACACTACATCAACAAAAAGGAGAATTTTATGTTAACGACATCGTTTTGGTCGACATTGATGAGAAAACTTTGGAGACTCTTGGTCAGTATCCCTTACCTCGTGGTAATTACAGTCAACTTATGCTTGATTCTCATTATAGTAATACTCATGTTTTTAGTATGGTGTTTAGTGAACCTGACAGAACCCCTAACGAAGATTTACTTTTCGCGGAAGGATTAGTAAACAGACTTTCAATTTTATCCTCTGCCCCTTCGCCGCAAAAAGATTCAGGAGTTGCACCTTTTGTAGGAACTTCCACACTAGGTGGTGCAGAGGCAAAAGACTTTATATGGAATTACAGTGGGATAGTATCACCAATTCCCATACTTAGAGACAATACTTACGGTGTTGGGGTGTCATCTTCGACTCCACCGATTACGGGAACACCAAACTTTGACGGAACAATTCGTTCTGCACCATTATTAGTCTATGCAAATGAACAAGTATATCCGTCAGTTGCACTAGAAACTCTTCGTGCATTCTTTGACCAAAAATCTTATCAGTTAAAAGTGACACCTGAAATGGGTGTAGAATGGGTGAGAATGGGAAGAAACCCACCCATATCTACAACACCTACAGGTGATGTAATGATTTCATATTGGAATACTTTTCAGAGAATCTCTGCTGTAGACTTACCTGAATCAGGTCTTAATAATAAGATTCTGATATGGGGTCTAACTGCAGAAGGTCTGAATAATCCAGTTTCAACCCCAATGGGTGTAATGTATCCCCATGAAGTGCAAGCAAACCTAATCCAGACCGTCTTGCAAGACACTCGAATACAACAATCCTACTATCTTGAACAGCTCGAGATTGTTCTTCTTTTGTCAAGTCTTTTAATGATATTGTTGATGGTCTACAAACTTTCCACAGTTCTTGCGGGGATAATGAGTCTAACACTAGTTGCACTTCAGCTGGGTGGGGGTTATTATTTATGGACTTCTCAACTCGTTCTTTTCGATACCTTCTTTTCATCAGTAAGCTCCTTGTTGATATTTGGACATGCTTCGTTTAACAAATACTATATTACATACCAAGAGAAACAACAAATCAAAAAGCAGTTCCAAAAATATTTATCTCCTGACATGGTTGAAGAACTACAAAAAGACCCTAGTAAATTGAGACTCGGTGGTGAAAGACGAGAGATGACTTTCATGTTCATGGACATATGTGGATTCACTCCCATATCAGAGGCATTTAAGAACAACGATGACCCAGAAGGATTGGTAAATTTAATTAATAGATTCTTAGATGTTCAGACCAAAATAATTCTAAATAATTCTGGAACCATAGATAAGTATATGGGAGATTGTATTATGTCTTTCTGGAATGCTCCTTTGAATTGTCCAAATCATGCCGAGTTGGCAGTCAAGTCTGCACAAGAAATACTAATTGCAACCAAGGAATTAAATGAAGAACTATCTCCTCTCAATCTGCCTCCTATTAATGTCGGTATTGGCATCAGCACAGGAGAATGTATTGTTGGAAACATGGGGTCAGAACTTAGATTTGACTATTCCGTCATTGGAGATGCCGTCAACCTTGGTGCTAGACTCGAAGGACAAACAAGAAATTATGAGGGGGTGGACTTGTTGTTATCAGAAGAAACATATCAACAATGTACAGAGGGAGCATTTTCTGAAGTCGATAGAATACTCGTCAAAGGAAAATCAGAGAAAGTTCGCATCTTCACTCCAATTCACAGAACCACCTAGTAAAACTCAATGGGTTGTATTCACCAGTCTTCAACTCTTAGATATCTATACAACATATAACGGTCTTAAATATGATTGTGTTGAAGAAACAAATCCTCTTTTTGGGGAAAGGCCATCAGTGTCAAAAATGTTTTTTGTTAAAGCAGCTGTTCTCTATCCAATAATGACTACTGAAATACAACAACCAGTAATGAATCGACAAGACATGAGAGATGTCAATACTCTTATGACTATAGTTGTATTAAATAATAGGCATGTCGAAAACAAATCAAAAAGATGCAGAAAATTGTAAAAACCCCTTGAAATTTTAAAAAAAGACCTTATAATAGGAGTATGGTGTTATAAATACCATTGTAATTGCTCAATAGAGGATTACATATATTAACTTGCTAAAATTTAGGAGAAACATATGACGCATTTAGATATATTTGGTCAATTCAGACCGTTCGCAATAGGATTTGACAGGTACTTCGAAGACCTCGAAAGATTGTCACATCACACACAAACTAATTATCCACCTTACAACATCGTAAAGGAAGATGATGAAAACTTTTGCATAGAACTTGCAGTTGCAGGTTTCAGCAAAGAGGACATTGAAATCTCTAGGGAGAAAAATGTTCTTATGATTGAAGGTAAAGTAGATGAAGATTCTAAGGACTTTGTTCATAAAGGACTTGCATCAAGGGCTTTCAAAAGAAGTTTTAATCTTGCAGACTTGGTTGAAGTCACAGGTGCCGACATGAAAGATGGTATTCTACATGTCAAACTGGTTAAAGTTATTCCTGAGGAAGACAAACCAGTAGTTATTGAGATTAGTTAGAAAACTACCTTTACAGATACACTCATTTGTAATATAATGGGTGTATCTTTTTATATTATGGAGATAGAATATGTTATCAGTAGGTGACAAATTCCCTGCCTTCTCACTACAGGGAATCAATGAAAACAATGAATTTGTGAGAGTCAATGTTGAAGAAAACTATACACCACTCAAACATGAATGGTCAGTGGTTTACTTCTATCCGAAAGATTTTACTTTTATCTGCCCAACAGAAATTGCTGGTATGGATATGTTAGTAGATGAATCGAATGTTATCGGTATCTCAGGTGATAATGAGTTCTGTAAATTAGCATGGAAACAAGACAATGAACTGATTGGTAATATCAGACATACACTTGCTGCTGATTGTGGACTTGGTCTATCATCTGCATTAGGTATTGTTAACGAAGAAGAGGGTGTTTCGTATCGTGCAACATTCATCTTTGATAAAAACAGAGTCATTCAACATGCCTCTATTAATGCACTAGATACAGGCAGAAATGCTCACGAAGTATTAAGAACACTACAAGCGTTAAAAGCAGGTGGTCTTACAGGTTGTGAGTGGAATCCTGGAGAAGAATTCGTTGCCTGAATTTAAATGTGATTTAGTCTTATCAGAGGAAGACGCTAAGTTCGCCTCTGATAAAATCACGGAGTATTACCAGAATTTTGGTAATATGGCAGACTATTTGAGAAAAATCAAACTAGAGAGGGTGGCAGAAATGCCGTCTCCTCTTTTTGGTTTTAATCTATCAGATGATTTCTTTTCAGACTTCAATATGCATCCAGAAGATATGAACTTTAGAGTTGGTGTTGCAGACCACGAAATCTTTCATAACTACTTAGAGATTATTACATCACATGCAATTGAGGCCTCAAATCCTGGTAGAAAACTAATTTTAATGGTCTATGAAACAAATACAAATAAGATTGTGGGTTTCATAAGACTAGGTTCACCAATGATGAACATTGCTCCTAGAAATAGGTATTTTGGTGAAGTGTTAGGTGCAGAAGCAATGCCTGTATTTAACAAACATGCAATTATGGGAATGATTATAGTTCCTACTCAACCATTTGGATTTAATTATCTTGGTGGTAAACTACTTGCATTGATGTGTTGTTCACATGAAGTTAAAAAGATTATAGATGAAAAGTACGATATGAATCTATGTCATTTTGAAACTACATCACTTTATGGTTCAACAAAAAGTATGTCTCAATATGATGGTCTAAAACCATTTATAAAAGGACATGGTTTGACTGATAGTAATTTTGCACCACTTATGAATGACAATTACTTTAAAGACTTAGAGAAATTCTTTGTAGAAAAGAATGGTGGTCCGATTGTTTGGGAAGGAGCATCAAGTAGAAAAATGAAAGTTCAATCTAAAATGATATCTATTATTAAGAAGTCTCTTAATGAAGATGATAAGAAGACCTTTACAGAAGTAGTAGATGATGCAAGAAGATTGAATGAAAGAAAAAGATTTTATGTATCTGATTTAGGTTATGAGAATTCTAAAGATGTTATATTGGGTAAAACTGATACACTGATAAAGAAATCCAACCATGATAGATACTCAATAAATAATTTAACAGAATGGTGGAGAAAGAAAGCATCTAATAGATACATGACTCTACTTTCTGATGGTAGACTTCGAGATACCCTTGAAGTATGGAATGAGAACCCCAATGACATCGACATTATTCGGTAAAACATTTAGAGTAGTAGAGAACCCTCACGAACAGGACGCTGCTATCGAATTGATAGAAGGCGAATTTAAAGGTCTTGTCTATCAGTATGGTAAAGTAGGATTCGAAGACGGAAAACCAAATATAAACTTTGAAAGAACGATTAGAAGGTTGCCAGATAGTGGAGAAGAACTTGATAATCTACTAAATAATAACGACCTAAATAATCTTATGGGAAACATTCTTGTAGAGATTATGCAAGAACAAATACAGAAAGAGGAAGGAAATGATAATACAATATCCGATACAGATACCTGATGGTGAAACAATATATGTTCAAGGTAATTTTGCTGAAGCAGGTACTGATGAATGGTTTACTGAAAGAGACCGATTACAGGAATTATATAGAGCATCTGTAGAAAATGAAGAAGTTGTAATGGGTTCAGGTGGACCTATTGAAGTAATTACCCCAGCACAACCAATAGATTGGGCTCTAAAAGGAGACGAAGATGAATAGAGAAAAATTAATGCAAGAGATTAAGAGACATGAAGGAGAAGTCCTTGAAGTCTATGAAGACTCACTAGGTTATTTAACCTTTGGTGTTGGTCACTTAATTAAAGATAGTGATGATGAACATGGTCAACCTGTTGGCACACCAGTCTCACAACAAAGAGTAGATGAGGTCTATGACTATGACTTTGATAAACATTTAGATGAAACTATTCATTTATTTGAATCAAAGGGTGGTGAAGACTTCTATGCATTACCAGAAAACATACAACATGTATTAGTTAACATGACATTCAACTTAGGTGGAACAAGATTCAGTAAGTTCAATAACATGTGGAAAGGTGTTGTTGCTTGTGATTGGGAGAAAGTTGCAGTTGAAATGGAAGACAGTCGTTGGTTCAAACAAGTTGGAAGACGAAGTGTTGAATTACAGGAGATGGTAAGAAGTGCGTAATATAAGAGACGAAGTTAAGTGCCTGAGATTAGATACAGGAGAAATCTTAATTGGTTTCTTTAAAAATTTATGGTGGAAAGGCAAGTATGAAATAAGAGATTGTCAACAGTGTCTAGTATCTTTAGAAGATAATAGAATGGAAGTTCAACTTGCACCCTATGTACCTTTTGCAAAAGAGTATGTTTTTCAAATTAGACATGATAAAGTTCAATCAGTATTTGATGCAAAACCTCAACTAGAACAGAACTATAAAGTTGAGACAGGAAATCAAATAAGAGGTCAGAGAGGTAATAAGTAATGGATTTAGTACAGGCATTAATGAGTCAGTATCAAGGTGAAATGGATATGGCAATGGCAAACATTGAAGTATACAGAAATAATCCTGCAGGTATTGGTGAACATCCAGATATTGCACAAGCACTTGACACTCAAATTGAGAAATATGCAACAGCAAAAGAAAAGTATGACGCATGTTTCAATTTACTTAACGATAGAGAACAAACCACATTGACAGAATAGAACTACTGTAGTATACTTACAGTATGGATTTCTATACAAATGTATGTCGTACTCGTGATAAAATTCTAGTCACAGGTTATCAAGGCAATAAAAAAGTAAAAATGAAGGTCGATTATCGACCTAAACATTTTGTTCCCTCCAGAAAAGGTGATACACCTTACAAATCATTAGACGGTAGACCACTTGAAGTTGTTGAACTCAACTCAATGGGTGGTGCCAGAAAGTTCAGAGAGAAATATCATCAGACCGCAGGTATGGAAATACACGGTTATGATAGATATGTTTACACTTATATTTCAGATAAGTTTCCTTCAGACTTTGAATATGATACAAAGAAAGTAAAGATTGCAACACTTGATATTGAGTGTGAATGTGAAGATGGTTTTCCAGAACCAATGATTGCAGGTGAGAAAGTCAATGCAATTGCAATCAAACCTTTCGGTCATAATACACATGTCTTCGGTCTAGGTCCTTGGGACGAAAAACCTGCCAATTGTGTTTACTATAATTGTGTAGATGAGGCACAACTTCTAACAGAGTTTATTAAGTTCTGGAGAAAGTCGTCTTTTGATATCATCACAGGTTGGAATGTAGACTCATTCGATATCACATATCTCTGTAATAGAATAGATAAAGTATTCGGTGAAGGAGAACACAAGAAGTTATCTCCTTGGCAAATGTCAGATGTCAGAGAATACATGTCCAACTTTGGTCAGAAACAACAAACATTTAATCTATATGGTATCAGTGTTGTTGATTACTTAGACTTGTATCGTAAACATACACCACAAACACAAGAGTCATACAAACTAGAACATATCTCCCAAGTCGAACTTGGTACAGGTAAACTTGACTATTCAGAGTATGGTAATCTACACACACTTTACAAACAAGACTACTCAAAGTTTCTTGCATATAATGTTAAAGATGCCGTTCTTGTTGAAGAACTAGAAGAGAAACTTGGATTCTTAGAACTTACAATTGTCATGGCATATTCTGCCAAGTGTAATTACAATGACACTTTCGGCATGGTTAAGTATTGGGAAACAATCATCTATAACCATCTGAAGAAACAAGGTATTCAAACACCACCTCAGGCATTAAGACGAGACGGAAAGAATCATCGTATTGAAGGTGCATATGTTAAAGAACCTATTGTTGGTGGTCATAATTGGGTAATGTCATTTGACTTGAACTCACTCTATCCTCATCTAATCATGCAGTTCAATATTTCACCTGAAAAGATGGTAAAGGGTGGTCTTATGGACACTAAGATTGCAGGCATGTTAGATAAGAAGATTGACTTGTCTGAATTAAAGAAACAAAATCTAACAGTGACTCCAAATGGTGTCAAGTTCAAAAGAGATAAACAAGGTTTTCTTCCTGAACTCATGGAAACATTATACGATGAGAGAAAAGAATACAAACAGAAGATGATTGGTTATCAAAAAGAACTACAAGTATGTGATGATAAGATAGAAAGAAAAAGACTCGAAGTTAAAATCAAAAGGGCATACAACAATCAACAGGTCAGAAAGATTTCATTGAACAGTGCATATGGTGTTCTTGCAAATCAGTGGTTTGCTTTCTTTGACCCACAACTTGCAGAGTCGGTTACTACTGCAGGTCAATTAGTAATCAAATGGTCAGAGAAGACTGCAAATGATTATCTAAACAAAGTTCTAAAGACAAACAAAGATTACATTGTTGCAATGGATACTGATTCAATCTATATCACACTTGATGATTTAGTAAATCAAATCTTCACACCAGAACAACAAAAAGATAAGAGTAAAGTTGTTGACTTCTTATGTAAGATTGAAGTTGAAATTGAGAAGGCATTAAGAGAGGGTTTTGAAGACCTTAAAGATTACACAAATTCATTTCAACAGAAAATGGAAATGGGTCGTGAAGTAATTGCAGATAGAGGTATCTGGACTGCAAAGAAAAGATATATTCTAAATGTATATGATAATGAGGGTGTAAGACTTAGAGAACCTAAACTAAAAATGATGGGAATTGAAACTGCAAAGTCTTCAACTCCACAATGGGTCAGAAAGAAACTTACTGAAGCATTGACTATTGTAATGACAAAGACTGAACAAGAGTTGTGGGACTTTGTTGAGACAACAAGAAAAGAATTCAGAAATCTACCTGTAGAAGAGATTGCCTCACCAAGAGGGTGTAATAACATTAAACAATACCATGACAACTCAAACATCTATTCAAAGGGTACACCCATACATGTCCGAGGTGCCTTACTTTACAATCACCACTTAGAGAAACTAAACTTAGATAAAAGATATGAATTGATAAAGAACGGAGATAAACTCCACTTTACATATCTTACAACACCAAACCCAATAAAAGAGAATGTTATCTCATTCTTATCGGTTCTGCCTCGTGAGTTTGACATACAGAAGTATGTTGATTATGACTTACAGTTTGATAAGGCATTCATTGAACCACTCAAAGGTATTATCAATCTTATTGACTGGAATGTAGAACCAGTTGCAAGTCTTGATAGTTTCTTTGGATAAATATAAACATGGCGTATAGTAAAAAAGTAGTCGATAGATTCGAAGATGTTCTGAACAATCCAGAAGCACATTCAGTCGGTAGATTCGACCCAAAAGACCCAATGGTTGCAACAGGCATGACAGGTGCACCTGCATGTGGTGATGTTATGAAATTGCAACTCAAACTAGATGATAACGAGAAGATAATCGATGTCAAATTCAAAACATACGGATGCGGAAGTGCTATTGCATCAAGTTCGTTGTTCGTTGACCTACTTACAGGCAAAACGATTGACGAAGCAAAACAAATTAAAGATAAAGAGATTGCAGAAATCCTTGAATTACCTGCAATCAAATTACACTGTTCAGTCCTTGCAGAAGACTCCATCAAAAAAGCAATAGAAGATTGGGAAGAGAAAACTTCACATCGAAAACATAATTATCCTAAATAGTTCTATGAAAAATACTTATGAATACAATGTGACTATTGCAAAAGTTGTTGACGGTGATACAGTAGATGTAGACATCGACCTCGGTTTCGGAATGGTTTATAAAAAACAGAGAGTAAGGATGTTAGGCATCGATACTCCTGAATCCAGAACAAGAGACTTAGTTGAAAAGAAATTCGGTAAGGCATCTAAGAAACATCTAAAGAAATTATTAGAAGAAGCAGAGTCAATCACTTTAATCTCACATGATAAAGGTAAATTCGGAAGAATACTTGGTGAAATATTTGTTCATGAAGAAGGCACTAAAGTCAATGTAAACGAACAAATGATTACAGACCATCATGCAGTACCATATACAGGTGAGAACAAAGACTTAGTAGAAGAACAACACATGGCAAACAGAGAAGTATTACTTGCCAATGCAACAGTTGTTTTAGACTAATGGAATACAGTTCTATCGACCTACTTTACATGTTTTTGATAGGTGGGTTATATGCTGGATTTATATACATGGAAATTCAGATATCCCAAATCAAAACGATGATGGAAGAACATGTCAAATGTGATGAGTCTATCAAAGATTTATCTAAAAAATACCACCAAAAAGAAATATAAAAACCCCTTTACAAATCTCATAGATACCTCTATAATAGAGTTATGATTAAAAACATTATGAGAGGTGTATAATTATGAGTTTTTTGAAAGACTTAATCAAATCAACAGGCAATGAATACGCAGGTATTGTTGCTGACGGAGTTCAAGCAGGAGATGTAGACTCGTTTGTAGATACAGGCAGTTATATCTTTAATGCACTCCTTTCTGGTTCACTACACGGTGGACTACCCAAAAACAAAATTACTGCAATTGCTGGTGAGTCAGCAACAGGTAAAACTTTCTTTGCATTAGGAATGGTCAAACAATTCCTTGCAGATAATCCTGACGCTGCAGTAATCTACTTTGAATCTGAATCTGCAATCACAAAAGAAATGATTGAAGAAAGAGGTATAGATTCAAAGAGAATCGTTATTGTACCAGTTGTGACTGTTCAACAGTTCAGAACTCAATCAATAAGTATCTTAGACAAATATCTGGAATCAGATGAGTCAGAACGACCACCTATGATGTTTGTATTAGATTCACTTGGTATGTTATCAACTACTAAAGAAATCGAAGATACTGCAGAGGGCAAAGAGACAAAAGATATGACTCGTGCCCAAATTGTAAAAGGTGCATTCAGAGTGTTAACTTTAAAACTCGGTAGAGCAAAAGTTCCTATGATTGTTACCAACCATACTTACGATGTAATTGGTTCTATGTTCCCACAAAAAGAAATGGGTGGTGGTAGTGGTCTTAAATACGCTGCATCATCAATTATCTATCTCTCTAAGAGAAAAGAGAAAGACGGAACAGATATTATCGGTAATATCATTCACTGTAAGAATGCAAAGTCCAGACTTACTGTTGAGAACAAAGTTGTTGATGTGAGATTATCATACGACAGTGGTCTTGATAGGTATTATGGTCTATTAGACCTTGCACTCAAACATGGTGTTTTTGAGAAATCATCAACGAGAGTTAAATTACCGAATGGTAAAACCGAATTTGGTAAAACCATTAATAATAATCCTGAAAAATACTTCACACCAGAAGTTATGGAATCATTAGAAAAAGCAGTTAATACAGAGTTTAAATATGGAAGCAATAGCGAGATTAGAACAGACAATCCTGAAGAATCTGATTCAGAATGAACCCTTTACTAGGAAGGTTTTACCTTTCCTAAAATCAGAGTATTTCACCGAGAGTGATGAGAAGGTAGTATTTAAAGAGATACAAGATTATTTCTTAAAATATACTAAACCACCTACCACGGAAGCACTTCTCATAAACTTAGACAACAATACTTCTCTTAACGAGAACGAATTGAAAATGTCTAAAACCGTAATCAGTCAATTCGACAAAGAGACAACTCCAATGGATTGGCTCGTTGAAGAGACTGAGAAGTGGTGCAAAGATAGAGCAATCTATATTGCAGTCATGGATTCTATTGAGGTTATCGATAAGAAATCTCAAAGGTCTACTGGTGAAATACCTGAACTTTTAAAAGATGCATTGTCTGTATCATTTGACCAACATATTGGTCATGACCAGATTGAAGATGCAGATGCAAGATTTGAATTCTATCATACAGAAGAAGAGAAGATTCCGTTTGACTTAGAATACTTCAACAAGATTACCAAAGGTGGTCTTCCAAACAAAACACTTAACATCTGCCTTGCAGGTACTGGTGTTGGTAAGTCCTTATTCATGTGTCATATGGCATCTGCTGGTTTGATGATGAACAAGAACATACTATACATTACACTTGAAATGTCAGAAGAAAGAATTGCAGAGAGAATAGATGCAAATGTATTGAATGTTCCTATGAAAGACTTGCCTGATTTATCCAAGAAAATGTATGATAAAAAGGTTGATAAGATTCGTGCAAAAACAAAAGGTAAACTTATCATTAAAGAATACCCTACTGCATCAGCACATGTTGGTCATTTCAGACATCTATTACAAGAACTAGAAATCAAAAAAGATTTTAAACCTGATATGATATTCATTGACTATCTAAACATATGTTCTTCACATAGAATCAGACCAGGTTCAGGTGCAAACTCATACACACTAGTGAAGAGTATTGCAGAAGAACTTAGAGGTCTTGCAGTAGAATTTGATGTGCCAATTATGAGTGCAACTCAGACTACAAGAAGTGGTTATGGTTCAACCGATATTGGTCTTGAAGATACTTCAGAATCATTTGGTTTACCTGCAACTGCAGATATGATGTTTGCATTGATTACATCAGAAGAACTAGAAGAGTTAGACCAGTTAGTAGTCAAACAGTTGAAGAATAGATACAATGACCCAACAGTCTTCAAAAGATTTGTCATTGGTATAGATAGAAGTCGTATGAAGTTATACGATTGTGAACAAGATGCACAAGAGGAATTAATCGATAGTGATGAGAATGAAACTCCAGTGTTTGATAGAAACCGAGGTGCAGAGAAATTCCAAGATTTTAATGTTTGATGATAAATTAATACAGAAACAATACGAAGAGTATAAAGAAAACTATGTAGAACCTGATGCATTAGGCAGGTCTATGATGAGGGATAGAATTACAGAAGACTTATCTTTTGTATCTCAAATGACAGTAGAAGAATATACTTTGTATTTGAAGTATCAGGAGATACACCGTAAATATCCTACACAAGAAATAGGAACTCTATTCGGTTCAGAGAAACAATTCATAAATGAGAGACATGTAAAACTCATCAGTGAAGTAAAGAACAATATATGGATGCCAGAATCACCTGAAGATTTTGAGAACCTAGAACCAGAATTGATATACACTTCTAAAGAAGGAGACGATAACTTTTCTGCAGGTTCATGGTCAGAAATCTGGAATTGTATCAGAACATTTACATCTACAATGAAGAACTCTTCTAACATCGGTAGAAATCTACATTATGTTGTTAGAGATAAACCAACAGGAAAATATCTTGGAGTTATCTGTATCACAGGTGATTTCATTGACTTGACTCCTCGTGATAATCATATCGGTTGGGAAAGAGATTTCAAAACCAACAGTGGTATTCTAAATCATTCATGTATCGGTTCTACAATTGTACCATTACAACCACTAGGGTATAACTATACAGGTGGAAAACTACTTGCACTTCTATGTCTATCAGATGATATACAGAAACAGTGGGAAGAAAACTATGGTAATAAACTAGTCAGTGTAACCACTACATCTTTGTATGGTAAATCCAAGACAGGTGGTTTATCACAATATGATAGACTTAAACATTGGAAGAAATGTGGATACTCAAATGGTTCTATGACATACGAATTGACCAAAGACACTGAACGCGAGATGCTGAAGTATGGAGAAAAGAACTACAACGATAGATTCTTCTCACTCTATGTGGCAACACGAGAGAATGGTCAACCTTGGAAAAGAGACCATAGAAATAGATTCAGAAGTTTTCTATTCCCCAAACTAGAAATACCAAAAGATATTATTCGTTCAGACCATCAAAGAGGTATCTATTGGTCTGCCTTATATGATAACTCCAGAGAGTTTCTAAGAGGTGAGATTAAAGAAGACCAACTAGTTCGTTCACAGGACTTCTCTACAGAGGGTCTTACTACTCTATGGAAAGATAAGTATGCAAGGAAACGAATCACTAATCTACTCAAAAATGATAGAACAAACCTCGATGAGACCTTGTTTTATGATGATATTGCATTCATGTCATGGGAGGAAACCAAGGCAAAATATCTGCCACAAGTAGGTAGATAAGCGTTGACAATACGCTAACTTTTTTGTTATACTATGTACATAATGACAAAACAAAGGAGTTAGTATGAGTTTAGATAGAATCAAAGATGGAACTGCAAGGTGGTATGTGGTCAACACACAAAACCTTGAAGAGTATGGAACAAACTTCCATAAGTTTAAGGGTGGTTCTGAGTATGTGGTTAACTTCCATGTAGACAAACTCGTCTTTGAAGAAGATGCATTTGGTGAGGGTGAACACTCTTATTACAATTCACCTTCTCTTACTGAAGCATCAGTCGCTGCTTTGGTCATGCAACATGTTAACAGGTATAATGGTCTAAGAGGGTCATTTGATTATATCACTAACATCGAAGTCATTGATTCCCCTTTTAACACACCTGACCATCCAACTTGGAGAGGTACGAAAGACGACCTTGTCGATGAGTTAGTAGAACAGAATCCATTATTCAATAGGTTACAGGCATAATATGTTATACCAAGACGAAAGATACAATAAAGAATTTACAGGTCAAACTTCCACACAATTTAAGGATATAATTCCTCGTGCAAAAGGAATGAACTTCTTATACTTTATTGAATTAGATATCAGTAAAATTGATTATGATGGTTCTGCAGAAGACTTAGCAAGGAAAGAGGGTGCAATCGTTCAGAATGCTGAAGGATTTGCAGACATGTTAAGAAAAGGAAAGTATAAACCTCTTAACTATGAACCACCTGTTGTCATGAAAGACGAAAAAACTGGTATGTATATTTGTGATAACGGAAGAACAAGATACAATGGTCATAAACTTGCAAAGAAAGGTAAGATATTTGTTGCAGTTGTTGAGTTTGTAGAGTATGACAATTTACCAGGAAATTATTGGGCAGGTGTTTATGCATCTACTTCAAATGCAGAAGAAACAGAAGATTATATAAAATCAGCAAGAACTACTGCAGATATTTCTTTCTCTGCTTCAAAGTTGATTGAAGAAAACAATTTATTGATTGACTTAACTCCAACAGGGAAAGCACAAAAGACTGATGAAAATACTGCAATTATCTGGAATGTTTTACAAGATTTAAAAGTAAGAGATAAAAAGAATTATTGGGTTGAGTGTGTTTATGCAGAGATTGGTAAAGGTGAAACTATCAAAGTTTATCAGAGACATGAATTACCAACTGCACCTACGAACATACAACCAAATATTGTTTTATCTACGCCAACAAAGTTGCAAGCAGTTGATAATACTATCTACTATGTTGCAAAGTTCAATGGTGTGGGTGGTAAGAGTATTGGTTCCGATAGAGACTATGACCCGCGTGTATACGATATCATTATGGATATGAGGACGAGTAATCCTACTACAAATGTTTGTTTGATATGTCATTATGATAAAGTATCAACAACACAATTAGATGTGTTAAGAGAATACAAAACTAATCACATGTTTGTTGACCAAACAAATAAGAATATTGATAACACAAACATGTTAAAAGGTCAGAATGAAGAACATGTTGATAATGAACATTTTGAATGGTTAGACATTGTTCACTTACCACAAAAAACTAAATCAGAGAGTAAAAATGAATTCGTCAGAATATAGAAAATACGAAATAACAGATGCACAATGGTCAAGAATTGAACCATGGGCATTATCACTTTGGCATGGAGTCAATGCTCAAATGGAATTATGGAAGAGTAATCAACCATTGTATCAATCAATCTGGAGAAATACTATGTATCAATCAATATGCAAGTCAATGTGTATTGAATTGCCATACATATTATCTACTGCAGATAAGTCAAAGAAAACAACCTTTGACCATGTATACTCACCAGGTCCACACTCAGATATAATTGTTGAATACTCAGATGAGTTCTTATCAGGAGAGTTCAATAGAGATTGCCTCTTTGTTGCATGGTTTCATTTTATGTGTCATGGTATTAAAGTATCAGATAAGATTAATACTAAATTGAGAGTAATGAACGGTAAAATCCTACAGAAAGATAAGTATAATCTAGTTTTAAAAGAGAATCCAGATTGGACTTTCATTGAGAAATTTGAAAATGGTGGTATGAATATACATGATAATGACCCTATTTTCTATACAGAAACTTACACGGAGTATGAGTCAAGGTCAATAAATACATAAATAGATGTATACATTATGTATTTAGTATTATGGCAAAGAATTTAAAAAGCGAAGAGGTAATCAATATGATTTCAAAGAAGATAACTTTGAAAAAGGAACTTCGTGCCGCAAAAAAAGAATCTGATACCAAAACAATATCTAAATTATCTAATAAAATAGATAAAATAGAAGACAAATTGCACTCCACTCCGCTCTCAAAAACCTAAATACTAGTATAAAAACCTAGTTAGAGGATTCAAATGGGCATATATCAAGACGAAATAGACAACGACATTCAACCTGCTATTGATAAAAAGGAAGTTGAGTTAGCTGCTATCAACGAAAAACTAACATTCTTAGAAGGATTAGCTGCAGATGTGACTGTGGACCAGTTTCATACGGCTGCCTTAGCTTCTGGAAGTGCAGAAGTTAGAAGTATGGGTTTTGATGGTGATACCAGCGACATTACTGATGAAGAATTAAGAGCAGAAATTGCACTAGTTATAAGTGAATGTAAAACCAGAAAGGGTACACATGCGACATACACTGCATTTAAAGACACAACTGTTAAAGGTGATGCCTCTTCAATGAAATGGATTACTACTAGTTTGCAAGATGAAATATCTGCATTAAATAGTAAGAAATCATCATGGGCAGCTAAAGAATTAGACCCAACTGATACCACTGCATACGATGTAATTGCACAACCAGTAGACTAAACACAACTTTCAAAACACATAAATAGTAGACAAACACACTAAAAAGGTGTATAATCTACTATTATGGGCGCAAAAAATCTACATTTAGAACACTTAGAAGACGAGATTATCAATCAAGGTATTGATGGTGGTCGTGGTGCGATAAACTTTCTGCAAGGTTTAAGAGACATGTTGAAAGGAAATTCTAATAGTTCTGTAAACATGACTGTTAAATGGGATGGGGCACCTGCAATCTTTTGTGGAAAACATCCAGAGACAGGTCAATTCTTCGTTGCAAAGAAATCACTATTCAACAAAACACCATTGTTCTATACTTCAGAAAAAGAAATCAACGATGCATCTGAACTCTCAGGTCAATTAAAAGAAAAGTTTCTAACATCATTTAAATATCTATCTAAGTTATCTTGGAATACAATCATGCAAGGTGATTTGATGTACACCAACGATAAGAAAATGACTAAGATAGATGGTAAATCATTCATCACATTCCAACCAAATACAATTATGTATGCAGTAGATATAGACTCCAAGTTGGGTAAAACTATTGCAAGTTCTAAAATGGGAATTGTATTTCATACTACATACAGTGGTTCTACAATCGAAGATTTAGGTGCCAGTTTTGGTGCAAATACATCAAGTTTAGGTAGTTCATCAGATGTATGGGTAGATGATGCAACATATAAAGATGTGTCTGGAAACTCCACAATGACTGCAAAAGAAACACTTAAACTTACACAGGTCTTATCAGGAGTTGGTAAATCATTTCATGGTATCACTAAGAAAGACTTACAGAAGTTCATGGAATTACAGTCAACAATAAATCAAAAAGGTGCAGGTGCATCTTACAAGACATACTGTAATGCACAAATAAGAGGTGGGTCTTTTAAACCAACATATGCAGGATATATGAAACACTTTGAAAACTATTGGAGAGATAAAGTAGTTGGAAAAGTTAAAATGGAAAAGACTAAAGAGATTAAGAGAGAGATTGGTGAACAATTGTATAACGAACTTCGTGCATTGAACAAGTTCATTACTAATCTAACTAAGTTTATGGAAGGTCTTGTTGTTGCAAAACAGATAATCATTGTTGCCCTAAATAGAGTAAAGAGTATAGGAACTTTCAAAAAGACTGCAACAGGTTTTGAAGTTGTAAATCCTGAAGGTTATGTTGCAATAGATAAAACAGGAAGTGCAGTCAAATTAGTAGATAGAATGGAGTTTGCATACAATAACTTCACTGCACAAAAGAATTGGGATAAGTAATGGGCAAATTAAAATCATTCGGAACTTTCGCACTACCAGATTATCCTGCTCAAACAGATATAGAGTTTAAAGAGGATGATTGGGTTGTTGGTGACACACCTAAACCTTATCACTATGACACAAGTAAAAGTGGTGTTGAGAATATGAAAATACTAGCAGGTTTAGTTAAGAAAGATAGAGAAGATATGTCATGAAAAAATTAAGTTCATTTTTAAAAGAAGGAAAGGATAAAGGTGTAGTATTCACCTTTGGTCGTTTCAATCCACCTACTACAGGTCATGCAAAGTTAGTAGACAAACTCAAAAAAGAATCAAGTGGTGGATATCAAGTAATGTTATTCACTTCACACTCAAACGACCCTAAGAAAAATCCATTATCACATAAAGACAAGATTAAGTACCTTCAAAAATTCTTTGGTAGAATAGTTGCAAATGTCGCTGCAAGAACTGTATTCGATATATGTAATGAACTACAGAAACAGGGATATAACAGAGTAAAAATGGTCGTTGGTTCAGATAGAGTCAAAGAGTTCGAAACACTATTAAAGAAATACAATGGTGTCAAAGCAAGACATGGATATTACAACTTCAATGAGATACAAATAGTATCTGCAGGAGAAAGAGACCCAGATGCCGATGATGTTTCAGGAATGAGTGCATCAAAACTCCGTGCATTGGCAGAACAAGGTGATTTCGAAGCATTCTCTAAAGGAGTTCCTACAAGAAACAAAAAAGATATAGAGAATCTATACAAAGATATTCGTAAAGGTATGGGTATTGTTGAGTCAACACTACCAGAATATATGATAGAAGACTTAATAGACGAGGGAGTCTATGACCCAGGAACATTCAAAGCAGTGTTCTTAATGGGAGGTCCAGGTTCAGGTAAATCTACTGTTGTTAAGAAACTAGGTCTGAAAGCATTGGGGTTAAAACTTGTCAATACTGATACTGCTTTTGAATCAGGTCTAAAGAAAGCAGGATTATCCCTAGATTTAAGAAATATTGATTCAAATGTCAGAGATGGTATTCGTGCCAAGGCAAAAAAGATTACTGGTAATGCAATGGATAGATACATTGAAGGTAGACTTGGTCTTATATTTGATACTACCAGTGCTAAATCATCTAAAATTGTAAACTATAAGAAGATGTTAGATGAATTGGGGTATGAGTACAAAATGATATATGTCAATGCATCATTAGACAATGCACAAAAACGAAATGAGATGAGAGCAAGAAAACTTCCACCTGAAATTGTAAAAGGTGATTGGGATTCAGCTCAAAAGAATCTAAAACAATTCAGAGGAATCTTTAAGAAAGACTTTATAGAAGTCTCAAACGATGATGATATAAAAACCTTAGATGCAAAGGCATCAAAACTATTCAGTTATTTACAAGGTTGGTCATCTAAGTTTCCTGGTAACAAGAAGGCAACTTCTTGGAGAGAATACGAATTATTACTGAAGAAAAAGGGATAAATAGTTATTATGGATATATTAGACCAAAATATCGCAGAAGCAAAGAAAGTTGCACAAGATAAAGATGTAAAATCTCGTGATGGAACTCAACCTAAGAAATACTTCGATAAGAAAGGTGATGATAAACTTGCAAAGTCTACTAAACAAGATAGAGCAAGACACTTCGAAAAGGGTGCAAAGAAAGACGATGATGATTCTAGTGCATATGAACCTGCTCCAGGTGATGCACAAGCAAAAACAAAACCCTCAAAACACACAAAGAAATTCAAAAAAATGTTTGGTGAAGATGCAGTTGCCGCTGCAAGACTGAAAGCAAATCAAGCAGATGAACAAGATAGACAAAAAGACAAACACGAAAGAGAAGTCGAAAAGTTAAAACAGAAACACGAAAAGGAAAACGAAAAACAAAAGGCAGAAGACGAGAAAGAAAAAGAAAATGAGTTGATGCAAAAACAGAGAGAGGCACAACGAGAAGAAGTTGAACTTGAAGAAGAAGGTGCTGCCGATAAGTCGCTCAAAAAGAAAGCCGATAAAACAGGCATATCTGTTGGTATACTTAAACAAGTATATAAAAGAGGTGTCGCTGCATGGAGAACTGGTCATAGACCAGGTACAACTCCTGAGCAGTGGGGACACGCAAGAGTAAATAGCTTTATCACTAAAGGTTCTGGTACATGGGGTAAGGCAGATAAAGACCTTGCAGATAAAGTCAGAGGTGAATCTATAGAAGAAAGATATGCAGATACACTAAGAGACAGAAATAAGTCTCAACAAAAGGCACATCAAAAAGCAATGATGAAGTCTGCAAAAAAATCTATCAAAGACTATGATAAAAGAAATAAGAATAAGAATGAGGAGAAACTAGAAGAAGCATGCTGGGATGGTTATGTTCAGAAAGGTTTCAAGATGAAAAATGGTAAACAAGTACCAAATTGTGTACCTATCAATGAAGGCAAACTGGTCACTAGTTACCATGATATCATAGACCTCATACAAGGTAAAATCAAAAAGAAGATTGAAAAGGAATACGAAAAGTCTACTGAAAAGGGATTAAAACTAATCAATGACCTTGGTGCAATGATAGGGCATAAAGCAACTGATAAAAAACAGGAAAAAGGAAAACTATTCTTAAAATTTGGTGAAGAAATGATGCCAGGTAAAGGCAATGTATCTGATGATGGTGTTTGTGAATTAGGAACAGATGATATAAGAAAGAAATACCAAGCAGATACACCAGGTCAATCAGAAGAAGCATACATTAAAGAGACTGAGAAAGCATTTCACGAACAACAAAATAGAGCAAAGAAAAACTTCAAAGATGTGTTTGGTAATCCACTAAAAGGTTATCCTGCAAACGAAGATTTTGAAGTAAAAGAAATTAAATAACATGAAAACATTGAAAGAGGTTGCAATCGAGGAAACCCTAGATGCAATGCAATCTGAGGGAACCAATCTCTTAGACAATCCATTTAGACTAGGTTCTATGATGTATTTTGAATGCATCAATGAAGCAAGAAAACTAGTATCAGAAAACAAATACACACTAACAGAAGTTGATAAAAACATCTTAGAGACTGATATAGGGTCATTTGAAGTATATGAAGGTGAATTAGTACCTTTAGACTGCCCTACGTTTGAAGAGGATGAAAAAGAACCAGAACTCAACAAACCTAAAGTTGGTGGTCCTAAAAAATATTATGTCTATGTAAAAGACGGAGACAAAATAAAGAAAATCACATGGGGTGATACAACAGGTCTCAAAGTCAAAATCAATAATAAGAAAGCTGCCGATTCATTCGCGGCAAGACATGATTGCAAAAACAAAACAGACAAAACAAAAGCAGGATATTGGGCATGTAGATTGCCTCATTATGCAAAACAACTCGGTTTATCAGGTGGAGGAGACTTTTTCTGGTAAAACCTATATACTTATATTATGAACAAACTATACCATACATACGCATACGAAAATAGATATGCAGAAGTTTTTAAAAACGATAAAGGATTTGAAGTAGAACTTTATGAGAATGACAAATTGGTGGAAACACGAGAAGTTCATGCTCATAGTGAATCATATGCAGAAGATGTCGCAGACAATTGGGTACAAGGAATAATAAACATACCTGAGAAAGAAGGCAGTTTTTATGGTTACAATGAAAAGAACGACAACTTCTATCCTGGATTAGATGACTAAACCATATAAAGAAGAGGTTTTAGAACAACACGGAACAGGTAAAATGTTCAAAGTTAGAACTTTTGAACACACTGTTGATAATGATGAACTTGTTTGGCACAGAGACAAACGACATCGAACTGTTCATGTATTAAGTGGAAATGGGTGGAAACTACAAAAAGATGATAGTTTACCTGAAGATTTGACAGTCGGAAGGGATTACTATATTTTAAAAAATAGTTACCATAGATTAATCAAAGGGGAAAATAACCTAGTTATTCGCATAGAAGAGTAGGTATCGAACTAAAATATATTATAAATAATACTATGAGTTATAAGTCAGAAAACTGGAAAGAAAAACTAGAAGAAGTGCGTATGCATGTTGCCTTAAAAGAAGGCAGTGTGGAAAAAAGTGCAGATGACATACTAAGTGACCAAATAGATGAGGAACTTGCAACCTTTTTTGTAGAAGATACACAAGAAGTTATTTTAGAAGCATCTTCTGGTTCAATGATTGATAAGTTATTCAATCTTAAAGGTGATAAAGACGCTCAATATGGTGTTGCAAAGATGCTAAGTATGACTGGTGTTAAAGTTGTACAACAAATGCAGAAGCAAAATCCAAAAGGATTTACAAGTCTTGTTGTTCAATTAGGTAAAGAAAAGAAGATTACATTACCAACAGACAGTAAACTACAGAAAATGTTTAAAGATGCAGGTGTCAAACCTCTACCAGAAGAAACAGTAGAAGAAGTTAAAGAAGAGAAACTTTCTGTTGAAAGAACAATAACAAAACTCACTGAAAAGAACATGTTAGGTCGTTTATCTAAGTCCCTTAGACTAGATGAAGAAGGCAAAGAAAAATTATTCAATTATTTCGATAAAGGGGAATTAGAACAATGAAATTTACATCACTAGGGTTATCAAATGACCTATTGGAAGCATCTAGGTCAGTCTTAGAAGGTTCTAAAGAATATCAAGACTTTTTTAAGTCAGCACTCAAAAAGTTTGGTGTCACTTCACCTGCTGAATTCAAATCAGATGAAGAAAAGAAGAAGTTCTTTGACTATGTAGACAAAAACTACAAAGGTAAGAATGAAGAGTCTGAAATAGACGAAGCAAAACCAAGTAAGAAGTTTATCAAACTTGGTGATGATGCTCAAAAAAAAAATCTAAAGAGTGTTGATGAATCATCAAGGGATTATTACAAACAAGTAGATGCTCTTATAGCAAAGCACGGTAATGAAAAACCTTTCATTTACAAGGCACCTAAGTTAAATAAAATTTTAAGTGACCTTACAAAATTAATGAAGAAGGAGAAA
>VMHT01190367.1_pt1 | contig 25112 bp, 23 predicted proteins | sample 4693611 | NCBI WGS metagenome assembly VMHT01 (sample SAMN12280063, study PRJNA550983) | marine metagenome | isolation source: seawater sampled from same location over 5 years 0.02-0.2 micron viral filtrate | place: USA: collected off the coast of southern California halfway between the port... ...
ATCACGATATGAATATGGTTATGGATATAGCTGAAGAAGTGATGGTTCTTAATTTTGGAGAAAAGCTGGCTGAAGGAAAACCATCAGAAATTGTAAAAGACTCAAAAGTAATTGAAGCATATTTGGGGGTAAGTTAATCATGGCATTAACAATGAATGAAATTTACGAAGAAATATTAAGAGATGGGGGAATGACACCTTCAAAAAAAATTAAACAAACTGCAGAAAGATTTCCCAAAAAAATTGCAATGAGATATAAAGAATTCGGAGTTTGGCAAGAAACAACGTATGAAGAATTTTGGACTAAATCTAAACATCTCTCAATGGGCCTTAAGTTTTTTGGTATAGAGAAAGGACATTCTGTTGCTATTCATTCGGAAAATAGACCCGAATGGTTTATCGCTGATATAGGCATTCAGGCTATAGGTGCTGTAAGTGTAGGGCTTTACCCTACAAATCCTGCTTCAGAAGTAGAGTACTTATTATCTCATTCAGAATCCAAGATATTATTTGCAGAGGATCAGGAACAAGTTGACAAAGCTCTTGAAGTTATTGATAACTTACCTATGTTAGAAAAGATTGTTTACTTCGAAGACCGTGGTTTATACAATTACGACCACCCTAAGCTAATGAAATTCACTGAATTTCTTGAAATTGGAAAGTCAGAATATGAATCATTTCCAAAATATGTAGAAGAACAACAAAATAATATAAGTGACGAAGATATAGCTTTCTTAGTTTACACTTCAGGCACAACTGGCAAGCCAAAAGGATCAATGATCACTCATGGTAATATAAGTTGGGTTGCTTCTCAGATTCCAAATTTTTCTTTAGTTGAAAATGTAAAGGCGAAAGATCCTCAATTTTTATCCTATCTCCCACTATGTCACATATTTGGAAGATTAACAGATTTATTAATAGCATCACACACAATGTCTACCATAAATTTTGCTGAATCAATTGATACAGTTCAAATGGATCTTGCAGAAATTCAACCCACGATTTTTCCAGCTGTACCTAGGATTTTAGAAAGAATGTATTCCAGTGCAATGGTAAAAATGAGAGATGCGTCTTTTATAAAACGTCAGTTATATAAGATTTCTATGATTCTTGGAAATATAGGTGCTGAAAGAAAGTTAAAACATGGTTTTAACGACTTATTAGCAAATATATTAATAAAAATTGGCTGGGTTCTTTCTTTCAGGGCGCTTAAAAAGAAACTAGGTTTAAGTAAAGCTGAAACTGCAATTTCTGGTGCTGCTCCAATTGCTCCAGAGATACTTAAATTTTTTATGGCTTTGGGAGTTCCAATATTTGAAGGATACGGAATGACAGAAAATTGTGGATATGCATCAGGAAATAATGACAAAAAAATGAAATTAGGAACGGTTGGTGTACCCAATCATGGTATGGAAATAAAACTTGCCGAAGATGGTGAAATTCTTACAAAAGGTGGTGCAGTTTTTAAAGGTTATTTTAAAAACGAATTAGCAACAAAAGAAACAATCGATGATGACGGTTGGCTTTATACAGGTGATGTTGGCGTTTGGGATGGAGAGTTCCTTAAAATAGTCGATAGAAAAAAAGATATAATAATTACCAGTGGAGGTAAAAATGTATCACCTCAGGAAATTGAAAATAAAATCAAAATTTCTCCATTTGTTAAAGATGCAATTGTAATCGGAGATAAAAGAAAATTCCTCTCAGCGCTTGTTGCTATTGAGTTTGATACTGTTTCAAATTGGGCTCTAAGAAGAAATATTCCTCACACAACATATAGAGATCTCTCAGAGAAGCAAGAAGTAAAAGATTTAGTTTGGAATGAGATTTTAAAAGCAAATGAACAAACTTCTTCGCTTGAAATTAGAAAGTTTCGCATGATACCAAAGGAACTTGATCATGAAGATGGAGAGCTAACAGCAACTCAAAAAATAAAAAGGAATGTTCTTATAGAGCAATTTTCTGAATTAATAGAGGAGATGTATAGTTGATTATTTTTCTACAAGCTACAGCTGAAGGCCTAGCTCTAGGTGCAGTATATTCTTTAGTTGCAATAGGATTTGTTCTTATTTACAAAGCTATGGATGTACTCAGCTTTGCTCAACCCGCACTTGCGGTTGTAGGTGCAGCGTTTATAAGTGCATTAGCAGTAGATAGAGGAATCCCTTTCTGGATTGCTTTCATTACTGGAGTTTTATTAACAGCTATTTTGAGTTTGGTAATAGAACGAACATTCTTAAGGCCAATGGTTGGCGAACCAGTTTTTTCAGTAGCTATTTTGACAATAGGAATCGATATCTTGCTGAGAACTTTTCTAGATAATTGGATAGGGCTTAATCCAAGATACTTAGGTGACCCATTCCCAAGTATTGGAAATTTTGGATCTGTCAATATTGGTGGGGTTGTACTCAAATATCTTGAGATTTCCGCATTCTTTACTGCTGTAATTGTAATCATCTTATTATCTATATTTTTCAAGAAGTCAAAATATGGTGTTGCTATGCGGGCTACATCATATGATCAAGAAGCTGCTCTGGCTCAAGGAATAGATGTTGGAAAAATATTTGCACTTGTTTGGTTTATTGCAGGATTATTAGCTTCATTAGCTGGTTTTTTTATTACAGGTGGTTTTAACACGTTGACCCAATTAAGTTTTATTTCTGCATTAAGAGCTCTTCCAGCTGTTGTTATTGGAGGACTAGATTCTATACCCGGAGCTGTGGTGGGTTCTTTAATTATTGGCCTTACTCAGGGATATGTTGCTTACTATCAAATAAATTTAGAAAGTTTTATTGGATTTTCATTAGGAAGTGGATTTTCCTTTGTAGCACCTTATTTAATTATGTTTATTATTTTACTAATTAAGCCTGATGGACTATTTGGAACTGAAGAGGTTGAAAGAGTATGAGAGGAAGGCCAAACTTATATACTGACTACAGAAAAGAATCAGCCATATTTTCTAACTTGACACAAAAGTTTTGGTTTGTTTTATTAGTCGTTTTTGCATTCAGTTTAGTTTTAGTAGCTTCAGACTATTGGATTTTATTATTAACCACATCTTTTTTAATTGCAGTTGCTGCATGGGGTTTGAATATCGTTTCGGGATTTGCTGGACAAATTAGCTTAGCACACGGTGTGTTTGTCGGAGTTGGAACGTACACCGCTGCAGTGCTTGGAGGAGTCTCGTCGTCATATGTAATAGGCTATGAACTTGATATGATAATTTGGCTACCACTATCGGGAGTGATGGCAGGTTTAGTTGGTTTAATAATTGCACCAATTTCAGTAAGACTCAAAGGATTGAATCTAGGTTTAGTAACTCTTGCTCTTGTGTTTATAGCTTCACATCTCTTTTCAAATATGAAATTTATTACTGGTGGAGCAGGATTTGGCAGAAAATCAGCAGAGCTTGTATTACTTGGTTTTGATTTTGAAAACGGACTTTCTGTTGGAGGTTTAATATTAGAAAAAAATCAACTAATTTATATACTCGCGTTAACAATTTGTATTTTTGCTGGGATAGGTGTCAAAAACCTTACACGTTCTAAAACTGGAAGAGCCTATTCTGCTATTAGAGATGGCGATATAGCAGCAGAAGCAATAGGTATCAATTTATTTAAATTCAAATCTTCAGCTTTTGCACTTTCAAGTTTTTATGCAGGAATTACCGGGGCATTGATGTTCAGCGTCTCAGGTGGAGTTGAGCCAGGCGTCTTCAATTTGCTTTATTCGATAACTTTTATCGCAATAGTTATAATCGGTGGTGGAGGTACTGTTTTAGGACCACTATTTGGAGCACTTTTCTTTTCTTTATTACCAGGTGCTATACAATCATTGTTACATACTTTTGGACTTGCTGGCCAGGAATTGTCTTTATCTTTAGGGCAAATAGAAAGAATAATATTTGGTTTATTTATAATATTTTTTATTATTCTTGAACCTAGAGGTTTGTGGGGTGTTTGGTTTAGGTTACGTAATTATTTTAAAGCTTGGCCTTTTTCCTACTAGATAATAAAACTTCTACTATCCTTACTCTTATTAGTACTAATCAAATTAAAGGGGGAGGAATATGAAACCATTGCAAAAGCAAGGAATCATTATTTTTTCAATTCTAGCCCTAGTTTTAGCCGCATGTGGTGGTGATACAACTGAAGAAACTACTGTAGAAGAAACTGCAGAAGTTGTCGAAACTTTGGATTCTCCAGCTGTAACTACTGCTTCAGGCCTTGAAACTGGTGTTGGTGTTACTTCTGATCCGTGTCCTGAGGCTGTAGGAGGCATTCCTACTGGCGCAGATCAATCTAAAGGATGTATTTATCTAGGTATGCTTAATGACTATACAGGTCCTTATGCAGCCGCTGGTCCAGCACTCGAGACAGCTCAAAGAGCGTTTTGGCTATGGGCTAATTCATCTGGAGGAATTGGAGATTACAGTGTTGCGATTGTTGAAGGAACAGATACCGGATACAATCCTCAAAAGCATTTAGAAGCTTACAATATTCAAAAAAATGACGTTGCGGCTTTAGCAATGTCTTTAGGTACAGTTCAAACTTTGTTTATTCTTGATGAAATGGACGAAGACAATATGGTAGCTGCACCTATGTCATGGTATTCAGGTTGGTCATACAAATCTGTTGATAAAGGCTTAGTAGTTGAATTCGGATCTGCATATTGTGCAGACGGAATGAATGCTGTTGACTGGGCTATAGCAAATCTACCAGTTGACATAAAAACAGTTGGAATTATGGGTGGAGCAGGTGACTATGGTAGTGACTGGGCTGCAGGAGTAAAATATGCAGCTGAGAAAAATGGTCTTACTGTTGCTTGGGAATATGTACCTCCATCAACAGAATTTGACGTAGCTCAAGCTGTTGGACTCATGGTTACTCAACCAGTTGATGCTTACTTTCCAGCAATAGTTCCTGGACAAATGGCACAAGTAGCTGGTGGTGCTGCACAACAAGGTGTTACACCTATTGCTATGCTTGCTGCACCAGCATTTAACGATGCATTTGTTCAAGAAGGTTTTGCTTTAAAAGGTCTTTTTGAATCTGGCGCAATTTATACAATGGCATGGGTTGCACCATATGAGACTGATACACAAGCTCATGCAACAATGAGAGCTACATTTGCATCAATGGGAATTGATTCAGCTAGTTCATTCTTGGTTGCCGGTTGGTCTTCACAATATCACTTAAAAGGTGTCCTAGAGGCAGCTCTTAAAGGTGGAGACATTACCAGAGCAGGAATTAGAAGAGCAGCAGCTAATGTTTATGTAGAATCTGATGGCATGATGCTTACTAGAGAATTAGGACAAAATAGAGCCGATAAAGAAAGCTTTATTAACATTCCTAATGGAGATATTGCCAGTGGAGTTCAAATGTTAGCAAGCAATTACGTTGGACCTTCTGCGGAATCTTATGATTTCACACAAGGACCATGTTATGCTTCTGGCTAACTTGTAATTAAAACATAATTATTTAAAGAGCCGGTTTTACCGGCTCTTTATTTATTTCCAGGTCCTAAAATCAAAATGTGAAAAATTTAACAACGAATCAAAAAAAACTTTTACTCATTTTTCTTGGAGTATTTATTATTCTTGGGTCACTCACTTTTATTACAACAGATTATTATTTTATGTCACCAGGACCTCCTTATCAATGGGACATTGATTATGGCGATGTTGAATTCTATGAATTCGAGGGTAATCTTTTTCAACTTACTGTACGAAGAGATGAAGCTAATGCTTTAGTTTATCTCTGGTCTTATTTTGACAACTCTTTTGATCTTTATCCGAGAGAAGTGATATTACCAAAAGGGGTAACACCGAAGGAATTAAGTGAAATCAGTATTCAAAATATGAAAACCTCTGAGAATGTTGCTATTGCTGTTGCACTCAAAAATTTAAATTATGATATTGATTCTAAAGGTGACGGGGTTCTTGTTGTTGGGATATTAGATAATTCTCCTGTTAAAGATAAATTGTTAAAAGGTGATCTTTTAACATCAATTAATAATGAACAAATATTTTCAGCATCAGAGTTCATTGCAACATTAAGAAAATACAATATAGGTGAAACTGTATTAATTGGCTTAACAAGAGAAATTGATGGTAAAGAAAAAGCAATATCTATAAGTACAGATTTAATTGAACATATTGAATACGAAAATGAACCCATGGTTGGATTTTTGGCAACTACAGTTAATGAAAGATTCGACTTTCCCTTTGAAATAGACATCAAAACAGGTAATGTTGGAGGGCCTTCTGCTGGTCTTATGATGGCTCTTAATGTTTATAACAATTTGATTATTGATGACATAACAAACTCTCTAATTATCGCAGGTACTGGAACAATAGAAATCGATGGTTCAGTGGGACCTGTTGGGGGTATCAAACAAAAAGTTATTGCAGCAAAACGAGCAGGATCACAATTAATTTTAGTACCAACTGCCAATTTTGAAGAGGCTTTTCCTTTGTCTACTGATGAAACAGCTATTGTTGCTGTCAACACTTTTGAAGAAGCTCTTAAAGTAATTTCCGACTATAGTTCCCGTTAAACACAGGACATAAATACAATAATAATATGGTAAATGTAGGTGGACCTAGTACAGGAAATGATAGAAGAGGTTTTTCATTTCTGGTTTTTATAGTAATAATTGGATTTTCAATAGCTAGAGCTATTGCTACGTTTTTTACAAACTATTTATGGTTTGACTCTGTCGAACTAAATTCTGTATGGGTAAAAATTTTATTGACTAAAGCCTCCTTAGTTGGTGCTACATCATTAATAGCTTTCATTTTTATTTTTACTAATTTACGATTGGCAGTAAGAGCCACTCCTGTGATGGATATTTTTGAATCATTTGAATCTCAAGATCCATTATCAAGATTTAGAGCTTGGACAAATGAAAGATTTCTAAGATATAGGCTTTTAGGCACAATAGGTTTGTCACTCTTTCTTGGTGCTGGAGCATCTCAATTATGGGAGCAAGTTCTATTGTTTTTAAATCAAAAATCATTTGGTATCACTGATCCAATTTTTAATACAGATGTATCAAGCTTTGTTTTTGGACTACCTTTATACCGCTTGTTTGTTTCGTGGGGTTTCCAGTTAGTAGTATTCACATCTTTAATAATCATTTTATTTTTTATAGCAACTGGTGCACTTCAACTAAAACAAGGAAGCTTACCTGAAGTTAGTAGCGGGGCAAAAGCCCATTTATCAGTATTATTAGCATTTATTGCTGTATTAAAAGCATTTGCATACAGACTAGATTCTATGGAACTTCTTTATTCTCCGAGAGGAAAAGTATTTGGTGCAAGCTATACAGATGTGGTCGCACATTTACCTGCACTAAATCTATTAATTTTAATTTCATTGTTTGGTGCCGTTCTTTTATTAGTAAACATAAAGAGAAGAGGTTGGCTTTTACCGGTTACTGCTATTAGTTTATGGTTGGCGGTATCAATAATTGTTGGTGGTTTAGTTCCTGCTGCTATTCAGAGATTTAGAGTTATTCCAGATGAATTAAATAAAGAGTTACCTTATGTAGAAAATCATATTGACTATACAAGACTTGCCTACGGTTTAGATGCCATCGAAGAAAAATCATTTGAAGCTTCACCAAATCTCAATAAAGAAAATATTTCTAATAATCAACAGACAGTTGACAACATTAGATTATGGGATCCTACCGTTCTTGCTGAAACATATAGTCAGCTTCAAGAAATTCGAGCATATTATGCGCTTGATGAAGTCGATGTAGACAGGTATAAAATAAATGGAGAACTTACTCAGGTTATGGTTGCAGCTAGAGAGCTTGATCAAACTAACCTTCCAGCTGTAGGTTGGGTTAACGAAAGATTGCAATACACACATGGGTTTGGTGTAGTTTTTAGTCCAGCAAATAATGTGGCAAGTCAAGGCCAACCTGATTTTTATGTTAAAGGTGTACCAGCTACAACTACTGTCTCAGAATTAGAAATAGAACAGCCAAGAATTTACTTTGGAGAGTCTGCTGATTCAATTGAGTATGTAGTTGTTAACTCACTTCAGGAGGAGGTTGACTACCCACTTTCAACCGAAGGACAATCTGTTGCTTATACAAATTACTCAGGAGAAGGCGGCGTAAATATTGGGTCATTTTTTAAGAGATTAGGTTTTTCCCTAAGATATAGTGAGCTCAACTTGTTGATTTCAAATCAGCTATCAGATGATTCTAAATTAATCATGGAAAGAAACATTGTAAGTCGTGTTAAAAAAGCAGCCCCCTTTCTTTACACTGATAACGATCCATATCTTGCATTAATTGATGGAGGCTTATTTTGGATTATTGATATGTATACCTTATCAGACAAATATCCGTACGCACAACCGGCTGATACAAGACGAATAAATGAAAATTCTGGTCTTCCCATGAATTTTAACTACTTAAGAAATTCTGTGAAAGCTGTTGTTAATGCATACGATGGAACAATGGATTTTTATGTTGTAGATGACAAAGACCCAATAATTCAATCTTATCAAGATATATTTCCAAGTCTTTTCTCATCAGAGGGAGATATGAGTAGTGAGTTATTAGATCATATTCGTTATCCTGAAGATCTTTTCACTATTCAGTCCGATATGTATAGAGATTACCATATGACCGATCCAAAAGTTTTTTATGCAGATGAAGACCCATGGGTTATTCCTTCTGATTCATCAACAACTCCAAGGGTTGCAACTTTGAGAGGAGAATTTACGGAGATTGGATTTAAGCCAATGCTTCCTTACTATTTGCTTATGAGTTTGCCTGGTGAAACAGACCTTAGTTATTTAATCTTTCAACCATTCAATCCCGAAAACAGACCTAATATGCAGTCCTTTCTTGTAGCAGATGCAGACCCGGAAAATTATGGCCAATTAATTGACTTCAGACTCCCTAAGGGCGAGTTTGTTGATGGACCAAGTCAGGTAGCAACAAGAATCAACCAAGATCCTGATATATCTCAAATATTTACATTACTTGACCAACAAGGATCCAGTGTTATTAAAGGTAATTTGTTTGTAGTTCCAATTGATCAATCTGTCCTTTACTATCAGCCGATTTACTTGCAAGGTGAGCAGAATCCATTACCTGAATTTAAGTTTGTAGTTGTTGTCTTCCAAGACAAAATCATAATGAAAGAGACACTTTCAGAGGCAATTGCAAGTATTTTTGGAGAGAGTACCATAAGTGATTCTGTAGAGGAATCAGAAGATGAAAGCCCACTTGATATATTGGCAAAGGCAACAGAAGCTTTTGAGAGTGCTCAAGAAGAATTGCTTAAAGGAAATCTTGGTAAATATCAAACTTTGATTGACCAAGCTCAACAGTATGTAGACTTAGCTATTGAATTGTTAAATAAATAACAGTTATAATTTTCTTGAGTTTAATTTAAATCTAGTTACTATTAATTATTCAGCGCGGGGTGGAGCAGTCTGGTAGCTCGCTGGGCTCATAACCCAGAGGTCGTAGGTTCAAATCCTACCCCCGCTACTAACTACCTTATGAATAAATCTATTATTCGTTTTCTGCCAGTTGCAGCTGCAAGAAGTTTTAGTGTGAATAAACCTGATGCACCAAGGTATAGAAGACTACCTAACACTAAAAAGATTCTCCAAAATAAAATTGCGTCCATACTTAAATTATAAACTTTTCTTAATTAATATTTAATCAGTAATGTCAAATATTTCTTTTGCAGTTATTTCTCCATTAATAGTGTAAATAATCTCAAGATTTTCATTGAGGATTAATGTTGTTGGAATTCCACTCCACATAAATTTAATTAATAATTGCTCAGAACTGAATTCATCTAGTACGTTGATATAGTTTATATTATTTTTTACAATAAATTCTTTTCCATTTTCAACAGAATCATCAACCAATATTCCAATAACTTGATAGTCGCTATCAAGGCTTATTTTCTTTAACTCATCTACTTCATTTTGGCATGGAATACACCAACTTGCCCAGAGATTTAATACTGTAATATTGTTAGATTTAATAAAGTTATCAATTTCAAGAAGTTCGCTTAAGACAACCCCATCATTAACGTTTGAATAAACTCCACTTTCTGAATTGCTATTAAGAGGTGAATTAAAAATAACTACAGCAAGAGTTAAAGAGAGTAAAACAAGGATAAGATTTCTTTTAATCATAATTTAATTTAATAACCTAATACACATAGAATAATACCCATGGATTTAGAAAATATTATTTATCCCGGTTTTAATAAAAGTTTGTCTGAACTAAAAGCAATATCAAAAATAAAAAAGAAATCATGTGAAATAGTTGATTTAACTGAAATCGAATGGGTAAGAGATGTACTTAAGCACAGAATTGATGAGATAGGTGATTTTAAAATAAAATTTAACAAAGCAACAGAAGACGAAATACAATACGTCTCAAAATTAGTTGGCGCAGATATTGATCCAGAAGAACTGAAAAATAATTTTCATAAAAACAAACGAATTATTGGTATCACTTCCGGTAAAGGTGGTGTTGGCAAATCAACAATAACATCTTTACTTGGATTAGCTTTTGATGAGATGGGGAAAAAAGTTGGAATATTGGATTCTGATATTTGGGGTTATTCTGTTCCAAAGATTCTTGGAGCAAAATTTCCACCAATACCTTTCAATGAAAGAATTTTCCCCTCAAGGATAAATAATCTAAATGTCATCTCTATGGAATACTTTGTGAAACAAGATGAAGCTGTTATCTGGAGAGGTCCAATGCTCCATAAGGCAATTGAACAATTCTTATTTGAAGTTCTTTGGAATGATGTTGATGTTCTACTAATAGATATGCCTCCTGGAACTGGTGATGTATCCATTTCTCTTTCTCAATTCTTAAAATATTTTGAAAACATAGTTATTACAACTCCTCAAACAAATGCAACAATTGTTGCTGAGAGGTCTGGAATTATGTCAAAGAAGGTAAACGCAAGCATTATTGGAGTTATAGAAAATATGTCTTATATGGAAGTAGAAGGCAAAAAAATCTATCCTTTTGGAAAAGATGGAGGAAAAAACTTATCAAACAAACTAGATGTTCCATTTTTAGGAGAACTTCCTCTTCTTGAAGATATTACTGTTTCATCTGAGGGAAGTAATTTGTTTGCATTTAAAGATAAGCCTGAATTTAAGAATATTTTAAATATAGCAAATGAAATATTAAAATTTCAGCCAAAGAAAAAGCCTATTGACTTAAAGATTAATTAAGAAGGCACTACAACTTAAAATTCCAATTGCAAAACAATAATATGAGAATATCTTCAACTTTGAATTCAATGTAAATTTAATGAGTATTTTAATGGCAATTGTTCCAGCTATAAATGCAAAAAACGTTGGAATAATCAAGTTGCTATTTATGCCCTCAGAACTTTGTAAAAGAGTTATTAACCAGGCTCCAAAAATTGTTGGAATGCCCAAAAGTAATGAGAAAAAAATTGCATCAGTCTTTTTAATCTTCAAAAGCATCGCACTTATTAATGTAATTCCAGATCTAGATACTCCTGGTAGCAATGCAAAACTTTGAGCTAACCCTATAGTGAAAGCTTCACTGATCGAAATATTTTCAATAGTTTTTTCGCCTTCAGCAATTTTTTCGGAAAAATACATTACTACTGAAAATGAAATGTAAGCAAATCCAGTAATAATCAATATATATTTACTTTCATCAATAAGTTGACTAATCGGGAGTAATAATCCAACAAATGCTGCAGGCACCATGCCAACTATTAGTAACTTAATAATTTTAAAAAGTGAAGACCTTTTTTTCATCAAGTTTATTAAATCTTTATAATAAAAATATAAAATAGACAAAACTGTTCCAAGGTGTAAAAAAGCAATTTCATTAGTACTGAAATTGTTTTCTTTAAATAATGAAGAAAAAACAACAAGGTGTCCACTTGAAGAAATCGGTAAAAATTCTGTTATACCCTGTAATATTCCTAATAAAATGTCAATCATATTAATTTATTGTTGATAAATGCCAACCATTGCAATTATTGCAATTATATATACGAAATTTCTTATTGTATTCTTTTTCAACATACAGTCTTTCTTTTCTTGCTTCTATTTCAGTTGAAAACAATCTTTTATCCTGACATTTTTTTGCATTATCCATTACTTAATTAACAATAAATTTAAAAAATGTATACATGTGTAATAACTTATTAATTTTTAATGAATTACAATCAGAGTAGTGATTTATCTATTTATATTTTTAAGTTATCTAATTGGTTCAATCAATTTTGCATATATTGTTGCAAAGTTTAAAAACCTCGATATTTCATCATCAGGTAGCGGAAACCCTGGAACATCAAACGTTATGAGAACATTGGGCAAAAAATATGCTGCTTTTGTGTTACTCGGTGATGTATTCAAAGGAATACTCCCAATTTTACTATTTGATCAAAATTTAATTATTTATGGAGTCGCTGCAGTTGTAGGCCATATTTACCCTATTTTTTACAAATTTAAGGGAGGTAAGGGCGTCGCAACTTATTTAGGGGTTTATATTGCGATCACAATAATTAATCCAACTGAAAGTGAGTTATTTGAAAATCTATATTTCTTGTATCTGAATATCCCGTTACTTGTTATTTTTTATTTTGTGATTTTTAAGATTTCCAGAGTGTCAGCTATTGCTAGTTTAACTACTGTACTTTTTTCAAATGCTTTACTTATTTACGAAGTAGATAAGACTACAGATAAGTTATTGATAACTTTTATTTTTGTTCTAATCCTCATTAAGCACTCTGAGAATATAAAAAGATTAATTCAAGGTAATGAAAATAAGTTCTAAAAACTGAAAAAAATATTCTTTTTTGGTTAATATTAAATTAGTTTAAGTTGGGACAGGGCATGGGATCAACACTTGTATTAATATCGCTTATGTTATCACTATCGATAGCTGTAATTTTTCCTGAACTTAAGTATTCAAAATCTAACATCAATGTTCACACAGATGAATATGATTTTATGGTTGATAAACAAAGAAGGGGATTTCTAATCCTAGGTTTATTGGCTGTTGTTACTTTTTTTGTTTCCCTCCAAACACTTTCAGTGGGTTTATTTTTACTACATCTTGTTATCGACATCCTTTTTGGTGTTTATGCATATGCTTCATTTCAGGTTAGATCTGCGAGTATTCAACGAAGAAATATGGCGTTTATGAATGATGTAACTTTTGAAGATGAAAGTATCGAGTATTTCAAGCAAGCTGTTTAATTTGTCTAATTCAGAATCTAATCTTAACCATTTAGTAAGTACATTTGATAATTTAAATGAAATTCGCGAGCAATCTTTATCTATTTCTCGTGAAATTGTAAGAGCTTGTTCAAAAAGCATTAGATATATGCACAGGAACGATGCAAAAGGTTCTGAGGAATTTATTAATAGTGCAAAAGAAAAAATTGATAAATTGAATAGATTAAGTAGTGAGGTATCAGAAGTAAGTTATGCAGGGTATGTTTTGGATGCTGAAAGAGAATTTGTTGAAGCAGTAATGTTTTATTCATTTGAAGTAAATGGAATAATTGAACCTTTTGCAAATTTTAATGTCCATGCTTCTAGTTACATTCAAGGAATTGGTGACACTATAGGAGAGTGGAGGAGGAAAGCTTTAGAACATCTTAGAAACTTAGAAATATCAGAAGCTGAAAAATACTTAAATATTATGGAAGAATCTATAGGAATTTTGAATGAGCTAGATTATCCCGATGCATTAACAGGTGGATTGAGAAGATATGCGGATAATGCGAGATCTATTATCGAGAGAACAAGATCAGACATCACAAATGCTTTTATCAATGAATCATTAAGAAAAGATATATCTAAAATAAGTAAAAATGAATTATAAATACATTACAGGAAAAGTATTAGATATTCCAAACCCTGAAAGATGGTCATCATTAGACCAGTTGCTTGAATGGTGGCCCGAAACTTTTGTATCTGGAAGCCAAAATGATTATGGAATGAAATTGTCTCCAATCTTGAACGATTCAAAAATAGTATCAAAATATAATTTTGAGTCAAGATTCCAAGGAGGCCCTGGTTTAGTACATGGAGGGATATTATCTGCTGCACTCGATGACTTAATGGGATACGCATGCGTAATTCATGACAGGTCATGTGTTACCGCAAAATTAGAAATAAATTATATAAAACCTGTACCTGTTGAAAGGGAGTTTCTTCTTGAAGCTTGGGTTACAAATATTGAAGCTAAAAAGCTCTACTTAGAATCATCTATTTCGTTAGATAGTGAAGTTCATATTGAAGGAAGTGGTTTATTTATTGACCTAGGTAATTACCCAGGCCAGCTTTATGAGCAAAATAAAAATTATCCATAAATCAAATTTGAGATACAAGAAAATGGCTCATTGATTGAATAGTTATCATCGGGTTAACTCCTGAACACCTGGGAAAAGTTGATGAGTCAACTATATACACATTGTCTAATCCGTGAACTTTTCCATTTAGACCCACAACTCCTTGCTTTTCATCAGGATGAATCCTAGCTGTTCCCATTTGATGGGCTGAACCAAGAAGCATTCGATATGGTTGATTTTTAATTAGTTTAATTTTTTTAATGAAATGTTTAATATCCTCATTAGAAGATTTTTTCCAGTGCAATGTTGGCGAGGTTGCGACCATTATCTCTTCTGCACCAGCTAAATAATTTGCCATCACTAAGCTTTCAATACCATGCAACAAATTTTTATGATCAAAGTTGTTTAGGCTATAGTCCCACAAATGTTGAGACTTTTTATTAATTATTGAGCCAGAACTTGTATCAGAAGTTAAAACAATTGAGCCAGACCAATTGTTATAGCTTTTTACAAAATCTTGAAACCTATCTGTGTTGTTAGGAAAAAAAGGAAAGAAAAGACTTGGATGCATTGGAAGCCCCTCTAAGAGGTAACCATAATTATCTTTCATAAATAAATTATCATCTGAATAAATGCCCTGCATACTACCTGACCATGGTTTTTGCTCTTCAGAAAATTTTCCAGCAACTCCTGATACAGGATGAAGTTTAAGATGATGACCAAGGTGTTTATTCTTGTAACCACTGTCTAAAAGAATTTTTGGGGTGTTAAGAGAGCCAGCCGCAAGAATTACCTTATCAACAGCTACCTTATGCAATGTTCCATCATTTTGAACATTTATATGTGTTGCCTTTCCATTAGATATATCAAGGCTTTTAATATCTGAATTACTAAATATTCTTTCTGAATCAAATTTATCATTTGAAAACCAGGATTTATAAGATGAATTTATAGTTTCATCGCTATGACCAAATGTACTAAAACCAGTTTCCTCAGATGTAGCATTATTCGTATTTCTTGGAATAATTTTATAGCTAATATTATTAAGTTTTAGACCTTCGGCTAATTTTAATTCTTTTATTGGAATTGAATTATTAGCCTCAGCAACGTTTAACTCATCACAAATAAAATCAATACTATTCTTAAATTTTTCTGAATTAAAATAATTGCTCTGTCCTGTTAACGAATCCCATTCATTTAATATATTATCTGGCGTCCTTAGCGAAGTTGTCCAGTTTATACTTGTTCCTCCACCAATTCCAGATCCAGCCAACAGTAAGACGTTGTATCCTCTTGTCTGCTGTATAGCATGAGTTTCGTAAAAGTTGTGATATCCAAAAGTTTCATTATTAGTCTCACCATTCGAATAGTTTCCTTTATCAAATATTCCAACTTCGTATTTTTTACTAAGCAAATTTGCTGCTATACCTCCACCAGCTCCACTCCCAATTACAGCAATTTCAATCTTCTTTGGTAATGGTTTATTGATTTTTTTAATAGTTCCATTCTTATATATTGGATAATCAAAGTGTTTGTATACCGACCCCTCACCACTCAGAGACCTTACTGTACTTAATCCGAATAGCGCTGTAATACCAGACCCAAGTTTCCTCAAAAGAGAGATATTTGAACTTTGTAGATTATTTATAAATTTAGGAATATTTACGTTTTTAATAAAGACCTTTCTAATTCCAAAAGAAAATATAAAAAAGAAAGTTTTCAACTGTATTATTTCAGATTTATCTGGATAGTTATTAATTATGAAATTGAAGTATTCTTTAGAATTTTGAATTTCTTCTATATCAAATTCTGGGTATAAACTTGAAAAAATAACATTATATGATTTAGAAATTCGATTATTCATATAATAATTTTACTCTCTCAATTTTGGTTATGGCCAGTAATTTGTACAGTAATAGTCTATGAAAAAATCTAAACTTAATTTTAAAAAAATCTTATTCATAATAGTTGGTTCTACAAGCTTTTTACTAGGTGTAGTTGGTATAGTTATTCCTGGGCTTCCCACAACGCCTTTTATGATTTTATCTTCAATAATGTTTCTAAATTCTTCGGACAGGCTTTATTTATGGTTAACCACTCATGAAAGATTTGGAAAGTATGTTCTAGATTTTAAAAAAGGAAAAGGTATAACTTTTAAAACAAAAATTTATGCACAAACAATGATGCTTTTAACAATAACACTATCATTAGTACCTATTTCTCCAGCATTTATTGAAAATATTATTATTCGAATTGTTTTAGCAATTTCTGCTGTATTTAGCTTTTGGTTAGTTGGATTTAAGATACCTACAAACAAATTTTTAAAAAATGAATCTTCTCAAAAATAAAAAAAAGCTTATTTTTGTTGTTCTTGTATTTGTATATTTGCTACTTTCTTTTATTGTTGCATTTTCAGCATTTAGTATTGATGATGAAATTCTTAATGGAACACCTAGAGATTTAGGTATCAACTATCAAGAAATAAAAATTGAAACAGAGAATTCGTACATTTCTTCATGGTGGATACCTGCAGATTCTGAAACAACAATTATTTTGCTTCATGGTCTCAGGGGTCAAAAAGCTGATCCAGAAATTTTAAAAAAAATAGAATTGTTTCATACTAATGGCCTTTCTTTAATTGCAATAGATTTCAGAAATCATGGCTCGTCAGGTGAAGGAGATTTCACATTTGGAATAGATGAAGTAAATGATGTTTATGCAACAATTGATTATTTTCATAAAAATGAGGGTATTAATAGCTATGGCTTATGGGGATTTAGCTATGGTGCAACAACTGCTTTACTATTTGGCTTAGAATTCGAAAAACAGATTGATGAAATTGAACTGATTGGTATTTTTGCTGAAAGTCCGTATTTAGATTTATTAGAAGTCTTTACCGATCAAGTTGCCTATAGAACTCCTCTAAATAATACTATGGCAAACCTTTTGAAACCTGGAACAATTTTTTTAACTAATTTAATATATGATTTTGACTTTAATTCAATTAAAAACACATTTGGCACAAATAGAGAAATAGATTCGCCTACAAAGGTAATATCTTGCTTCAATGATGAGATTGTACCAATATCCCAATCAAGAGAAATCTCAGAAATTTTAGGTTTCAATTCCTATTACGAGGAATTTGAGGAATGCAATGGGCACGGATATGTTCAAAAAAGTGATCCAGAAAGATATAAAAATATCTTACAAGATTTATTTAAATAAATTAATTTGGTAGATATGGGAGTTATTGACCCCTTTTGAAACTGCAGATTTGCAAAAATTAGTTAATTATAATTTTAATATGCCAGATAGAGACAATACTTATTCAACAAATCAAATAAGAAAAATATCTCAATGTCATAGTTCGCTTGGTACAAAAACACGCCTGGCTAGTCCAAAACTAGACAGGTGGAAAGATTTAAATAAAGCCATAGTTGATTGGATAAATAATGACGCACTAGAAGAAACATCTGTAAAAATTGCTGAAGAAAATAATTTCCAATTTTATGATTCAATTCAGAAAAGAATACTATCTGATCTATTTAGAAGATTTAGAACTATCTATCCAAAAAAAGATTATAAGTTTCAACATGAGTATTTAGTAAAAGAAGCAATAAAAGAAATCAATGGTGAAGAGTACGGCTTAACAACCCATTTTGCTTATGAATTTGAAGATGAAAACCAATTAGAATACATTAGGCTAAAAACAGCTCATGACCCAGAACCTGAGTTAATAGATAGGGCAATAATTACAAAATTAAAAGCTGAAAATGAAGAGTTTTATACAGCTGCAATTGAGCTGGATGATTTAATTGAAATTGAACAAGTTAAAAATCCAGATGAAATAATCGATGATTATTTTGCTACATTAGAAGAATATCTTACAAACAGGAAAAAAAGGACGCCTGGAAAACAATGTGATTATTGTGATCAAGCCTCTAGATGTGGCCAATTTCCTTTAATTAATTCTGACAAAATAACTAATCGTTTCAGAGAAGTGAAGATATCAAAAACTAATTTAGTTAAATTGACTAATTGTGAAAGAAGAACTGCATGGAATGTACAATATGGCTTACCGAGAGAAGACTATATTGAATTTGAGTCAGAGTCAGACGGAACAAAATTTCATAATTTCTCTCAAAAACTATTGGTAAAAAATGACAATTTTTTAGAAAAAGAAAATATAGAAAGTTTTAATGAATTAACAAATCTGGAAGATGAAGTTACTCGTGAAAAATTATTTTTGAAATATCAACAACTGGTTTCAAAATTAAAAAATTATAAAGATTTAAAAATTAAAGAATCAGAATACATACTAGGTTTTACATGTATTGCAGAAGGGAAAGGATTAAGAAACGGTAAAGTTGTGGACCAAAAAGTTGCAACAATTTTTACAGGAAAATCTGATTTAGCTGGAAGACTGGGAGATATCCCAATAATTATTGAATTAAAAACTCGCCAAGAAATACCAGAAGATGCTTTAGAAGCTCAACTATATGCACTTGGAGCCTCACAGTTAATGAAATCAGAAAAGGAGATAATAGTTTTACATATTTATGTATCTGATAATGATGCATCAGTTAAAGAAAGAAAATTTAGCTCTAGTGAAATAGAATCTGCAAAATCAAAGTTCGAAGACTTAGCAAAAAAGTCAGCATCTTGGATTCCTTATGATGCATTAAGTCCAAAATACAACCTAGGTAACTGGTGCGAGGTTTGTGAATTCAAAAATACTTGTTTAGAAAATAGATAACCACCTCTTTAGACATAAACAAATATATAATAATCTAGATGGACTTATCAAAAACACCTTTATTACTTGTTCAACAGGTTTATGAAAACCTTGAAAAAAACATTACCAAACTTAGAGATAGAAAGTCAGATTCCCTAACGCTAGCTGAAAAGATATTATACGGTCACTCAAGAAATGTTAATGAGATCTCATTAAATAGAGGTGAAGATTTTGGTGATTTTTTACCTGATAGGGTTGCCATGCAAGATGCAACAGCTCAAATGGCTCTACTGCAATTTATGCAAGCAGACCTTCCAGAAACAGCAGTTCCTACAACAGTGCATTGTGACCACCTTATACAGGCATATCAAGGTGCCAATAGTGATCTTCAAGTCGCAAATAAAACACATAAGGAAGTTTTTGACTTTTTGAGAACAGCATCAGAAAAATTTAATATTGGTTTTTGGGGACCAGGTGCAGGTATTATTCATCAAGTCGTTTTAGAACAATATGCATTTCCTGGTGGAATGATGATAGGAACTGATAGTCACACTCCGAATGCAGGTGGCTTGAGTATGATAGCTATAGGTGTTGGTGGAGCAGATGCAGTAGATGTTATGGCAGGAATGCCTTTTAATACTAAGATCCCAAAACTAATTGGAGTTAAACTTGAAGGCTCATTAAGTGGTTGGACATCACCTAAAGATATTATCTTAAAAGTTGCTGAAATTTTAACTGTAAAAGGTGGCACAAATGCAATTGTTGAATATTTTGGTGAAGGAACAAAAACAATTTCAACTACTGGTAAAGCAACAATTACTAATATGGGTGCTGAAATAGGAGCTACTTGTTCTATTTTTCCTTTTGATGAAAAAGGAGAACAATATCTAGTAGCAACTGGAAGATCAGATATTGCCAATTTAGCTAAAGACAATATGCACTTACTTACTGCTGATAGTGAAGTAACTGAGAATCCAAATGATTACTTCGATCAAGTTATTGAAATTAATTTAGACGCTTTAGAACCACATATCGTAGGTCCTCACACACCCGATCTTGCGAGACCTGTTTCAAAGTTAAAAGATGATGCTACTGAAAATAATTATCCAACTACTATTTCCAGTGCATTAATTGGATCTTGTACTAATTCATCTTATGAGGATATTGGTCGAGCAGCTTTTATTGCACGTGAGGCTGCAAAAAAAGGATTAAAATCCAAAGTCCCTTTGATGGTAACGCCAGGTTCAGAAATTACTAGAGCAACAATTGAACGTGACGGTTATTTAAAAGATTTAGAATCTATTGGAGCAACCGTACTTGCGAACGCTTGTGGACCATGTATTGGACAGTGGAAGAGAGATGATATTAAAGAAGGAGAAAGCAACTCTATAGTTTCATCTTATAATAGAAATTTTCCGGCTAGAAACGATGGCAATAAGGAAACACTATCATTTATTGGATCTCCTGAATCTGTAATAGGCTTGGCATTAGGTGGTTCATTAGAATTCGATTTTATGAATGACTTGCTTATTAATGAGCTTGGGGAGGAAGTCAAGCTTTCTCCACCATATGCGGATGAGCTACCCTCTGATGGCTTTTCTAATACCTTGGAAGGTTTTGTTCAGCCAAATCAAGATAAAGATGTTGAAGTAGTTATTAATCCTGAATCTGAAAGACTTCAAGTATTAACACCATTCGAAAAATTTATTTCTAAAAACTATATAGAAATGACAGTATTTATGAAAGCTGTTGGTAAATGCACTACAGATCACATTTCACCTGCTGGAAAATGGTTAAGATATAGAGGACATTTAGAAAATATATCGCAAAATTTATTTATTGGTGTTAACAATGCTTTTACTGATGAGTCGGGTACAGGTATAAATATTTTTAAAGATGAGGTAATGCCGTTGCCAGATTTGGCCAAAAGTTATCATGAAAATAATATTAACTGGATCGCAATTGGTGATGAAAATTATGGTGAAGGTTCTTCACGTGAACATGCAGCGATGGAACCAAGATTTAGAGGGTGCAAAGTAGTACTTGTAAAAAGTTTTGCAAGAATTCATGAGGCAAATCTCAAAAAGCAAGGTGTTTTACCTCTTATCTTTAAAGATAAGTCCGATTATGAAAAAATTGATCAAAATGACAAAATTACTATTGAAAATCTTGAAAATATAAAACCAGGGGAATCAGTAAATTTAATCATCACTAAAGAAGATGGCTCTAAATTTGACATTGTTACACTTCATTCTTTATCTGATGAGCAAATCAATTGGTTTTATAGCGGTTCTGCATTAAATTACATAAAGTCAAATTAATGGACAATCTCTCAGAACAAATCAAAAGTCTTAGGAATGAATATAGTGATCTAGATTTATTACTAAAAGACTTAAGTAAAAATCCAATTCAACAGTTTCGAAAATGGTTAGATGAGGCAATTGAGACAAAAATTTATGAACCAAATGCTATGGTTTTAGCAACTTCATATAACGAATCACCCAGATCCAGATATGTTTTATTTAAAAACATTATTGAAGATAAGATAATATTCCATACGCATTACGAAAGCCCTAAAGCTTTGGAAATTTTTTCAAACCCAAATGTGTCAGGTATATTTTATTGGGCAGAAATACATCGACAGATAAGATTCCAAGGTATTGCAAAAAAGACTAGTTCAAAAATATCTGATGAATACTTTGCTACAAGACCTAGAGGGGGGCAACTCAGTGCTTGGGCTTCAAGTCAAAGTAGTCTTATATCTAGCAGAGAAGAAGTTACAAAAAAAATAAGTATGTTGGATGAAAAATATAAAAATAAAGAAATACCAAGACCTGATTTTTGGGGTGGTTTTGAGATAGATGTTAATTACTGGGAATTTTGGCAAGGAAGAAGAAACAGAACCCATGATAGATTTTGTTATACTCAAAATAATAATGATTGGAATATAGAAAGGATGTCTCCGTAATGAGACCAATAAAAGTTACTAAAAATTTTGTAAACTCTGTCAAAAATTCAGTTCTGTATGAATCAGGAATGACAAAAGTGTTAGTAACTGTTTCTATTTCGACAAGAGTTCCAGAATGGTTGTTAAATTCTGATAAAGGGTGGGTAACTGCTGAATATAATATGCTACCAGGCTCTTCAGGGAAAAGAATCTCAAGAAAGAGTTATGAAAGTGGAAGATCAAAAGAAATATCTAGATTGATTGGAAGATCTTTGAGAGCTGTTTGTAACTTAGGAATTATTAATGGATACTCATTCACCGTAGACTGTGATGTTTTAGAAGCAGATGGTGGAACTCGTACCGCTTCAATAAACGGGGCATGGATAGCTTTGAATGATACTTTTGAACAAATGGTAAACGAAAACAAATTAATCCAAAACCCTTTAATTAGTAAGGTAGGTGCCATTTCTGTGGGGATAGTTAATGGAGATTTAGTTGCAGATTTGGATTACGAAAATGACTCCAATGCAGAAGTAGATTTAAATCTTGTTTTAGATGAAAAATTTGAAATACTAGAGGTACAGGGTACTGCAGAAGGTAAACCATTTTCAAAGAACAATCTAGATCAATTATTTGAAATTGGAAAAGATTGTATAGAACAAGTTTTCGAAATTCAAGAATAATTTAATGGATATACTTTTAGCTTCTAATAACTTAAATAAACACGTTGAGTTACAAAATATATTTAAAGAAAATAACTGTACTCACAATCTAATTTCATTTGAAGATATTCCCAGCGTGGTAGAAGACAGACAATCAATTAAAGAAAATTCTAAAAAGAAAGCAAAAGAATGTTATGAGAAATTTGAGATACCTGTTGTAGCTGATGATTCTGGTTTATTTGTAAGAGCTTTAAATGACAAACCAGGTGTGCATTCAAAAAGGTTTGCTGGAGAAAATGCAACAGATGTTGAAAATATAGAAAAAATAATTTCAGATCTTAAAGATAAAGTTGATTTTTTTGCAATATTTAAAACAGTTTTATGTTTTTATGATGGTAAAAAATTTATTTTTTCTGAAGGTGTGTTAAACGGGACTATAATTTTAACCCCTAGGGGTACTAATGGTTTTGGATACGATTCAATTTTTGAAGTAGGGGGAAAAACACTTGCTGAAATGACACTTGCTGAAAAATCACAAATAAGCCATAGAAAGCTTGCTACAGTAAAACTGGTAAATAAACTCAATGAAATTTAAAAAAATATACTTGTTAATTGTGTTCCTGATCTTCAGTGCTTGTGAAGTTAAATGGAATATGGATCTGAAGTTTAATGATGATTTTTCAGGAACTTATAAAATATATATACTGATTGATCAAGATGCTCAGCTTTATGCTTTAGAGACCGGTCAGTCATCTGCAATCGGTGGATTGGACGCAATCTTATCAAATTTGCCTGATGGTTTTGGATCTTCAATTTATCAAGATGGAGACTATTTAGGGATATTAGTTAGAAATGACTTTACAGACACGGAAGACCTTAAAAGACAATTTGAACTTTTAAATGAAAATGAAAACACATCCTTATTATTACTTCCAATTGAAGATATTAATTTTTCTCAAAATAGAAATTCATTCAGTGTTAATGGCATCTTTGGAGAATTTTTCGTTTCTGATGAAGAAAGTGCTGATGGATATGATAATGTTTTTGATGGTCAACTATCTGTGATCGTTCCAGGCAGTATAACAAGTCCGAAATTAGATAATATTATTGATAATACAGTTATCTTTGAAATTGAAGGTATCTCAGCAAAAACATTCGAGGTTGTTACAAATACAAGAAGAATTTTTAATATATCAATTATTTTTTTAAGTTTTTTCATTTTATTTTTGATTTATTTTTTTGTTAGACAATACCAAAAAAAGAAGTAGGATTGTCACAATGAAAAAAATTATAATTATTATTTAGGAGCAACGTTATATGCGTTGTTGCCCTTGCGTTGCAAGGGTTTTTTTTTAGATTATGAAAATTGATATATTTGACACAACTTTAAGAGATGGATTTCAGCAAGAGGGGATATCCCCATCTGTAAAAGATAAGTTAGCAATTGCGAAGCTAATTGATGAATTAGGAGTTTCTTTCATCGAGGGTGGCTGGCCTGGAGCATCTCCAAAAGAAGAAGAGTTTTTTTTAAAAGCCAAAAAAGAACTGGTCTTAAATAATGCAAAACTAGTTAGTTTTGGATCAACTAGAAAGTTGAACAATTCAGTTCAAGAAGATCCACAAGTAAAAGCCCTTATTGATTCTGGAACTGATTATGTATGCATTGTTGGAAAATCATCAAAGCTTCATATAACAAAAGCTCTTCAAACAGACGTATCTAACGCAATTGATATGGCAGTTGATACAATTAAATATTTAAAATCTAAAAATAAAAAAGTTTTTTTTGATGCCGAACATTTTTTTGATGGATACAAAGAAGATCCAAAGACAAGTTTATTAGTATTAGATGCTGTTATTAATTCTGGTTCTGATTGTTTTATATTTTGTGACACTAATGGTGGAACACTTCCTGACGAAGTTAATACTATACTTTCAGAAGTTCTTAAACAGTATCCTGAAACTAAATTTGGTGTACATTTTCAAAATGACAATGGGTGTGCCGTTGCAAATTCTATGGTAGCTGTTGATCTAGGTGTGGATCATGTTCAAGGCACAATTAATGGATATGGTGAGAGAACCGGAAATGCTGACCTATGTACTTTAATTCCAAATTTATCTCTGAAGAAAACTTATGAAACAATATCAAAAGACTCCCTTACTAAACTCACACAAATTGCAAACCATATTGCGGAACTAGTTAATGTATCTATAGATTCAAGACACCCCTACGTGGGGTCATCAGCATTTACCCACAAGGCAGGACTTCATGCTTCAGGAATGTCTAAAGATAATATACTTTACGAACACATCGACTCTTCAAAAGTTGGTAATTACACTCGTACCACTGTTTCCGAGTTGGCAGGAAGAGCTAGCGTTATTACAAAAGCTCAAGAGTTCGGTTTAGATC
>VMHT01126583.1_pt1 | contig 25109 bp, 33 predicted proteins | sample 4693611 | NCBI WGS metagenome assembly VMHT01 (sample SAMN12280063, study PRJNA550983) | marine metagenome | isolation source: seawater sampled from same location over 5 years 0.02-0.2 micron viral filtrate | place: USA: collected off the coast of southern California halfway between the port... ...
GAGATAGGAATGTTGGCAAGGCGTGTCATGAGGAAGATAGGGCTGTCTGACGAACTGCGACTTATGGACTTACGAAGAACTGGAGTTACACAGATGGTTGATGCAGGTGTAGATATTAGCCAGATTATGTCAGTTACAGGACACACAAACATAAGTTCGGTACAGCCTTACATTAAAAATACGTTCACAAGTGCAAACAATGCATTGACAAAAAGAACGAATCATGTTAAAAGCACTTTAAGTGCAGACATTGAAAGTGATATAATATGATAAATGATATATACAGTTTAGTGTTACAGTTAGAGTTACGTGATGGAGAAACTAAGCGTATGAATTGTCCTAATTGTGATGGCTATAAAACTTTTACTGCTACTAACAATATGGGTAGTCTTGTATGGAATTGTTACAAGGCATCTTGTTCCGTATCTGGTGGTGTTCGTGTCCAGTTGACATCGGAAGACATTAAGAAGTCTTTGGGTTATGCTGTAAAAGAGTTGGACAATGCTGACTTTGTAATGCCAGAGTATGTTGTGCCGTACAATGGACAGCGTGAGATTACTAGGTTCACATCGAGGTTCGGTATTGACGAATGGGAATTACATTATGATGTAAAAGATAATCGTGCTGTCTTTCCTATTGTGCATAATGGCATTACAGTTGATGCTATTGGCAGATCGTTAAGAAATAGCTTGCCAAAGTGGAAAAAGTATGGTACAAGTGGATTGCCTTTTTCTCATGGGTTAGGGAAAAGGGCAGTTGTAGTTGAGGATTGCGTGAGTGCTTGCGTGGTCGGTGGAGATGAATTTGTGGGTGTTGCTGTGTTGGGTACATCTCTTTCTGAAACACATAAAAAGTATTTATCGCAGTTCTCAACTGTTATCGTGGCACTAGACCCAGACGCATTGCCGAAAACTGTAGCCTTTAGTAAAGAGTTAAGAGGTCATGTTGACAACGTAAAGATATTACGCTTGACAGATGATCTAAAGTACAGTAGAGAGATAGACATACACAATTTAAAAAGAATGGGAGACACAGCATGGAATTAAGTTTAGTTAGAAGTTTGATGGACAGAGCCTTTTATGAAGAGCATAGAGGTGCTAGATGCCCAGATAGATTATTCAGTAAAGATGTTCGAAAGATTAAGACATCTATCGACAAAGCGATGTACAACTACGAGAGAACCGTCACACCAGATGAGATTGAAGCGTTGTTCATGGCTAACAATCCTACCTTAACAACTGCACAGAAAGGTGCATACGGAGATTTATTCAAGAGGATTAAGAAAGAAGATCCGTTGGGTAATGATGTAGCACAGGAAGTCTTATCAAAGTTATTCCAACAAGTTGTGGGCGAAGATATTGCCAATCTTGGTTTTGATTATGTAAATGGTTCGCAGACAAGCCTTGAGCCTTTGCGTAATATACTTGAGAGTTATGGCGATGACTTCACTCCCAACCTTAACATAGAGTGGGATGACATGGATGTAGACACTTTGCTACAGAAGAACGACATGGAAGCCAGATGGTCTTTCAATATATCGTCCCTTACTAGGGTCGTTGAGGGTGTCAATGATGGACACCTTATCGAAGTGGGTGCTAGACCCAACACAGGTAAAACGTCTTTTCATGCGAGTTTGATTGCAGGAGTAAATGGTTTCGCAAGGCAGGGTGCTAAGTGTGTCGTGCTTTGCAATGAAGAGGGCAGTCACCGTGTGGGTCTACGCTACCTCACTTCAGCTACTGGTATGGACAAGTACCAGATAAAAGAGAACCCTAGTAAAGCAAAAGAGTTATATGCACCAATACAAAAAAATGTCAAGCTACGTGACGCTACTGGCAAAGATATGTCTTGGGTTGAGAGTGTATGCAAGTCTTATCAGCCAGACGTTGTTGTTCTTGATATGGGTGACAAGTTTGCTAAGACAGCAGGGTTTGCTAGGACGGATGAAGCATTGAAAGCTAATGCAGTTCATGCTCGTATGATAGCGAAACAGCATAAGTGTGCCATATTTTATATGTCACAGTTATCTGCCGAAGCAGAAGGTAAGGTTGTACTTAACCAAGCCATGATGGAAGGCAGTAGAACAGGTAAGGCAGCAGAAGCCGATTTGATGATTTTGATAGCAAAAGATGCACCTGTAAATAAGAAAGGTGGGGATGACGATGGTGGTGAAGAAAGCACGTTACGTCACATCAATGTTGTAAAGAATAAATTGTCTGGTTGGCATGGTCGCATTGTTTGTGATTTAGATTACAAAACAGCGAGGTACACAGCATGATGAATTTAGGTATATATAAATTTACTAAAAAAGACTTGCCCAACTTAGAGTCTAAACTTACAATATCTAAATTTAAATCAGATCAATGTGAGGAAGAGAATTATTATAGAGCCTATTATAATAATCCTTACAAGAGAGATATTCAAAGAATAGAAAAATTGATATCTTTGATACATGAAGATTTACAAATAGAAAGTTATAGAGATGGTCTTGTTTTATTAGATAAAAAATTTGTTGTATCCTTGATAGATAATAACTGGAGAGTTTTAAATAAAAATACATGGTATAAGCACAAAGATATTAAACATTTTGTAAGCAACTATATAAGAAAGGACACAGCATGATTACACAATTACTATCATTTCTCTTTGGAAACTTAGATGTTAAAGACATCAAAAGAAAAGAAGAACTAAAAGAGACAGCCTTAGAAATATCTAAGAACACATTACGGCAATACAATAAACAGAAAGATGGGTATGTGTATATTATATCTAACCCTGCGTGGGAAGGTTGGTATAAGGTTGGCATGGCTGTTGATTCTCAGGATAGATGTGGAAGTTATCAAACATCTAGTCCTCACAGAGATTATAGATTAGAATACAGCAAGTATTTTCTAAACAGAAAAGTGGCTGAAGAGATAGCACATGACGTAATAAGTGAGATTTCTCTTGACAGAAATGGAGAATGGTTTAGAGTAAGCGTTAATAAGATTCGAAAAATAATCAAAGGAATAGATTATGAAATTAGTGCTTGATGTAGAGAATACTGTAACCAAACGGAACGATAGGCTACACTTAGATCCTTTTGAAACCAATAACTCCCTTGTCATGATTGGAATGAAGAGTGAGCTTGGTGAGCAGGTAATTACGTTTGACCACAGTGAAACAGAACCCACACCAGATGGGCAAAAGATTGTTCAAGATATGCTTGATAAGGCTACAGTTCTTGTATGCCACAACGTATCTCACGATCTCCTCTGGTTGTGGGAGTCTGGTTTCAAGTATGACGGTATTGTTTTTGACACAATGTTGGGGGACTATGTTTTACAGCGAGGTCAAAAGAAACCGTCATCACTTGAGATGTGTGCAGAGAGGTATGGACTAGAAACAAAGAAGCAAGATACATTAAAAGAATATTTCAAAAAAGGGTTCTCTGTTCGTGACATACCTCATGCCGAGTTATCGGAATATCTAGTGGCAGACTTACGTGCCACAGATGAATTATCAGATAATATATTTGGTAGACTATATGGTAAAGACAGTGGGTTGATGAATACAGTTAGCCTTACAAATATGGTTGCTGTTTGCTTGTGTAAGATATATAGGAACGGTTTTGCTGTTGACTATGTAGGATTAGAAGAAGTTAAACAAGAGTTTGAAAAAGAAAAGAGACAGCTTGTACAGGATTTAAATGTACAAGTTAGAGAACTTATGGGCGATGTTCCTATCAATCTAAACAGCCCAGAGCAACTATCGTGGGTGATATACAGCCGTAAGCCAAAAGATAAGAATGATTGGTCTAGCTGTTTTGATTATAAGATGGACTACAATGGTTTCAAAAGCAAAGTTCTGGAAAAAGCCGAGACTATATATAAGAAGAAAGCATTTAAGTGTGAAGCTTGTGATGGTAAAGGTGTAATACAAAAGATGCGAAAAGATGGTAAGCCATATGCCAGACCAACAAAATGTTCTACGTGTAATAATCTTGGGTTTATTTATAAGAATGTAGCCAACGAAGTAGCTGGTCTAAAGCGACAGCCACCTAACTCACGTTGGGTTAGTCACAGTGGTTTCACGATAAACAAATCAAACGTAGAGATACTTGAGAACATGGCTAGACGAGAGGGTGATACTACAGCACAGAGTTTCTTAAAGAAGATACGTAGGTTGTCGGCAGTAGAAACATATCTCTCTAGCTTTGTAGAGGGCATTGCAGACCATGTTAAGAGAGATGGTAAGCTACACGTTAGATTATTACAGCACCGTACCTCTACAGGACGGTTCAGTGGTGCAGACCCTAATATGCAGAACATGCCCAGAGGTGGTACGTTTCCTGTGAAGAAGGTTTTCATATCTCGTTGGAACGAAGGAAAGATACTTGAAGCTGACTTTGCACAGCTAGAGTTTAGAGTTGCAGCTTTTTTGTCGCAGGATAAAACAGCTATTCGTGAGATATGTAATGGTGTAGATGTTCATGCTTACACAGCAAAGGTTATATCGGAAGCAGGACAGCCTACAACAAGACAAGAAGCTAAAGCACATACCTTTGCACCTCTCTACGGTGCTACTGGTTATGGAAGGACAAAAGCTGAAGCTGAATACTACGAGCAGTTTACCAAGAAGTATGACGGTATAGCTAACTGGCACAGTAATCTTGCCCAAGAAGCTATAGATACTTTGAGGATAAAAACACCATCTGGCAGAGAGTTTTCTTTTCCAGATGTTGAGAGAAAGGGTAATGGTAAAGTTACGTATGGGACACAGATTAAGAACTATCCTGTACAGAGTTTTGCTACTGCCGACATCGTTCCTTTGGTTCTAATACGAATAGAGGAAGCATTGCAAAAAATGCAAAGCTGTATTGTAAATTCTGTGCATGACTCTATCGTGATAGATATTCACCCAGACGAGCAAGACCAAGTTTTAAAGGTGATGAAAGATATTAACAAGAACTTAAAAAATATTGTTGATAACCATTTCAACATAGACTTTAATGTACCCTTGTTATTAGAATCAAAAATAGGAAATAATTGGCTTGACACTAAAGATGTCATGTGATATAACTATAGTTCTTTAATTAATAGGAGATAAATATATGAGTGCAAACATTACAACAATAGATACAGATAACTACGCAGTTATGGCAAAAGCTATGGGCATGGTTTCAGAAAACGATACAAAGAAGAAGTCTAGTACACTTGCTCGACTACGAATTAATCACTCGCCCTTAATGGGTCAATCAGAGATCAACGGAAAGTCTGTTAATGTTGAAGTTGTAGAGGGTGGTACATACAAACTAGAGATACCAGATGGTGAAACATTATATTCCACCACAGCGAGTGTTCGTCCGTTTATGCAGAGGTATATGTATAAGCGATTTGTAATGGGTTCTGGGGACACACCAAACAAATATATTAAGACAGTTATGAATGACAATCTTAATGTTGATCTCAAGGATAATGATGGTGGGTTCAACTGTGGTAAACCTGCAGGGTTCATTCAAGACTTCAAGGCTCTTGACCAATCAACGCAGGATTTGATTAAGCAAATCAAGAGAGTACGTGTTATCTTTGGTACTATTGATTTGAAAGATGCTGTAGACACTAATGGTGTATCGGCTGAGTTAGGCACTACACCTTTCATATGGGAAGTAGAAAACAGAGATGCTTTCAAAACTCTTGGTAATTGTTTTGTGAAGCTGTCCAAAATGAAAAGGCTACCACCACAGCATATGTTTGAAGTAGCTACGGAGCAGAAAAAGTTACCTAATGGTAACAGCTTCTATCTTCCATCGGTTGCTGTCAATTTGACAGACACAATAAAACTGTCGGACGAAGACCAACAAACCTTTGCAGATTTTATGCAATGGGTTGATAATTATAACGACTACATCATCGGTGCTTGGGACGAAAACTCTCGTAAGAAAGAGGACATGGATGTTAGTGTCGTTGACGAGATTATCGAAACAGAGGAGATACCATTCGAATGAAGCATCCCTCTGAAATGGCATTGCATCAATACTTGGAAGATGCTATCAATGGAAAGACCTCTATGTCTGCTAGTACCATAACAAGTATTAAGAAAGACATAGGAGAAGCATTGAAACGTCAGTTTGGTAAAAAGACAAAGCGTAGAAAGTTTCAACTACGCATGTCAAATGTAGGCAGACCTTCTTGCCAACTCTGGTTTGAAAAGAATAGTCCAGAGAAAGCTGATCCTCTGCCTACAACATTCGTAATGAACATGATGCTTGGGGATATAGTTGAAGCTGTATTCAAGGGATTGATGAAAGAAGCTAAGATTGATTTCCAAAACTCAGACAAAGTTTCATTAGACGTTGCTGATACGAAGGTTAGTGGTACGTATGATTTAGTATTGAATGATGCTGTAGACGATATTAAGTCTGCTTCAGATTGGTCGTATCGAAATAAGTTTGAATCATACGATACTCTTGCCAAAGAAGATCCTTTTGGTTACGTGGGACAGTTGGCAGGTTATGCTAAAGCTTCTGGTAAAAAAGCAGGTGGTTGGTGGGTTGTTAACAAAGCCAATGGTCAGTTCAAGTACGTACCTGCAAGTAGCATTGACGTAGATGAAGAAGTTAAAAAGCTAGAAGCCAACGTCAATGTAGTAAAAAGTAATGTCTTTAAAAGATGTTTCGAATCTGTAGAAGAAACCTTCAGAGGTAAGGCTACAGGCAATAGGATATTAAATATAACTTGTTCTTTCTGTCGATATAAAAATTCATGTTGGGAGAATTTGCAGGAGTTACCTTCCTTGTTGTCTAAAGCTAAAGAGCCTAAAATTGTTTCATATGTTAGTATAGGAAAGGAGAATGTAGCATGAATGATAAATCTAACACCACACTAGATGAAATGGCTAGTGAAATTAGTGAAATGGAAAAGCAACTTATGGAGATGAAGAAAGCTTATCGTGAGAGAAAGTACGAAGGTTTGAAGATAGCAATGGATGCTAGAAAGTCTGCAGACGAAGCTCTTAATGATGAGCTAAAAGCTCTTGGGCTGAAAGCCTTTCCGTCTGTTAGATCTACATCTGTTTGGTGGTAAGTGTACGGAAGTAAAAAATATAATCTAGCACGTAGGCTAGGTTTTCGTAGTGGTCTTGAAGTAAAGATCGCAGATGAGTTGAAAGAACTCTCCATTCCATTTATATACGAGGGTATGAAGATAGAATGGGAAGACCTAGCTTATCGTATGTACACACCAGACTTTGTATTGCCAAACGGTATTATAATAGAGACTAAGGGCAGATTTACTGTAGCTGATAGACGGAAGCATCTTTTAATAAAGAAACAACATCCTAAATTAGAAATTAGATTTGTTTTTGAAAATGAAAACAACAAACTGAGAAAAGGATCTAAAACCTCTTACGGTAAATGGTGTGAGAAGAATGACTTTCTTTATTGCAACAGAGTTATACCAAATAAGTGGCTAAGTAAAAAAGGAATAAAGACGCATCCAACTCTCATACAATTTAGGAATAAAAAAATATGACCAGAGAACCACTAAATTTTTTAGGATATAGAGATGAAGAGATTAGTATCCGTATATCACCAGAGATAGACAAAGATAAATGGACAGGAAATCTGCATCTAACTATTGATGCGTTTGACTCTAGCCCTCTAAGCGATGTCGATTATTTTTCTCTTATGAATTTTGTACGAATGATAATGGCAACTCCTGTTCTTATAGAAGAAGATGAAGAAGCCAGAGATAAACTTTGGGAAATAGCACAAAAAGATCTTGACCCACCAAAAAAAAATGGTAGTATACTTAATAGAGATGGTAATATAATAAAACTTCACTTTAACAAAAAAACAGATGGGAGTGCATAATATGGCAAAATGGGAAATTAATAATTGTAAGGATAAAGATATGGTCAACAGCCCACCACATTACAACAAGTATGGTGTAGAATGTATAGATGCAATAATGTCAGCTACTGGAGAAGGCTTTGAGTATTATCTGCAAGGAAATATAATGAAGTATCTTTGGAGATACCGATACAAGAATGGTGTGCAGGATTTAGAGAAGGCACAGTGGTATCTCAATAAATTAATAGAAGTAAAAAAGGGGGACAAGTCATCCCCAGATTTATTCACTTCTTTAGGTATAGAGTTGAGCGATGGTTGTTAAAATATTTTTGACATTGGATTTGGATAAAGAAGACTATCCTGTACCTGCTGATGGAGATCCTAGCGAGGAAATACAAGAAGCTGTAGAAGAGTTTATACATGATATTGATGGACTTAAAATAAAAAATATTAAAATTATAATGGAGAATTAATTATGGAAGATTATCAAAAGTTTATTGCAATTTCTAGGTATGCTAGATGGATAGATGAAAAAGGACGTAGGGAAACATGGGAAGAAACTGTTCACAGATATGTAGATTATATAACTGAGAAAGTCAAAGGACATCTACCGAAGCAACAGATCATTGATGCTATAACTAACTTAGAAGTTATGCCCTCTATGAGAGCCTTGATGACAGCAGGACCTGCTCTCGAAAGAGATAATACAGCAGGATACAACTGTAGCTATCTTCCTGTTGATGATCCAAAAGCTTTTGATGAAGCTATGTACATTCTTTTGTGTGGCACTGGTGTTGGCTTCTCTGTAGAAAGACAATACGTAAGTCAGTTACCAGAGATACCACAAGGCTTAGATCATGTTGACACTGTAATAAAAGTACAAGACAGCAAAGAAGGATGGGCAAGAGCCTTACGTAAGCTTATAGGTCATCTGTATATGGGCGAAGTTCCTATGTGGGATATGTCAAATGTAAGACCTGCAGGTGCTAGACTAAAAGTGTTCGGTGGTAGAGCCAGTGGTCCTGCTCCACTCGTAGATTTATTTAACTTTACTGTTGCCCTGTTTAGACAGAATGAAGGCAAGAAGCTGTCTAGTTATGATTGTCACAATCTTATGTGTAAGGTGGGAGAAGTTGTAGTCTCTGGTGGTGTTAGACGTTCTGCTATGATTAGCTTGTCTAACCTTTCAGACCAACGCATGAGACATGCCAAGTCTGGTAAATGGTGGGAGACAGCACCACAGATGGCTCTGTCAAACAACTCTGTTGTCTACACAGATAAACCAGACGGTGAAACATTCTTACGTGAGTGGACATCTCTCGTGGAATCAAAGTCTGGTGAACGTGGTATATTCAATAGGCTATCAGCAAAAGACCAAGCATCAAAGTATGGTAGGCGAGATCCTAACTATGACTTTGGCTGTAATCCTTGCAGTGAAATAATATTACGTCCTTATCAATTTTGCAATCTGACCGAAGTAGTTATTCGTGAGAAAGATAAGTTTGACGATTTGAAGAGAAAGGTTATGCTTGCTACCATACTTGGCACAGCACAAGCTACGCTTACAAAGTTTCCTTACCTACGTAAGATTTGGAATACAAATACGGAAGAAGAGAGATTGTTAGGTGTCAGTTTAACAGGTATCATGGATAACCCACTAACTAATGGAAAGAAAAATGGACTTGAAAAAACCCTACAACAACTCAGAGAAGTTGCCGTTGAAACAAACAAAGAATGGTCAACAATCTTTGGTATCCCCCAAAGCACAGCCATCACCTGCGTCAAACCAAGTGGTACAGTATCACAGCTTGTTGACTCAAGCAGTGGTATCCACCCTCGTCATAGCAGTTATTATATTCGTACCGTTAGGGGCGATAATAAAGATCCTCTCACTAACTTCATGGTAGATAGTGGCATACCAAGTGAAGCAGACTTTATGAAGCCAGATACACAGACAGTGTTTAGCTTTCCTATGAAGTCACCTAAGAACTCTGTTATGAGAAATGACATGACAGCTATCGAACAGCTAGAGATGTGGCTTCTCTATCAGAGACATTGGTGTGAGCATAAACCTTCTGTTACTATATCAGTGCGTGATGATGAATGGATGGAAGTGGGAGCATTTGTATTCAAACATTTTGACGAGATGTCAGGTGTTTCTTTCTTACCACACTCCGATCATACTTATCAACAAGCACCATATCAGGACTGTACAGAAGCTGTATACAATGATTTTAGCAGTAAGTTCGGACATATAGATTGGAATAAATTTATTGATTATGAAAAAGAAGATAACACTAAATCTTCACAGACCTTTGCCTGTTCTGGTGATAGCTGTGAGATTGTGGATATAGGAGCATAACATGAAACATCTATCACGAAAAGAACGTGGTCTTGGTAAACATGATGCACCACTGAAGATACAGTGGATGAAAGGCTACGATGCTTTTGCATATGGAAAGCTACGCAACCCCTATAGTTCCGATACTATGCAACACAGAGAATGGGAACGTGGGTTTAGTAAAGCCTACTACGAAAACTTAGATAGAGGAATACATGAGGTTAGAAAAAGAAGCAAAGGATTTTATGGACAGAAGAAACAAAGATCCGAAGACAATGTTCGAAATTCTCACAGAAATGACCTACAGGCTAAGAGAGTGTGAGAAAAGTCTGAAAGAGATAAAAGAGGTATTGCGTAAGCTACCTGTAAAGAATTAGTCTACTCTGGCTCTGGTATAGCTTTTCTAATGCTTTTACCAATATCATATAAAAGTTCATAATCATAATTATCATTGTCTGGCACACCGTAAGGTTTATTTGTTTCTGGATTTGTCATTTGATGATATGTGTTCTCAGCCACTTTTTTCTCATATTCTCCCAGTCTATTATATTTGTAGAATGATATTACTTTAGATGTTTTAGAACCTCTAGCTATGTTATCCATTATATATCGTTTTACTGGGTGAAACTCATTAACTATACTGTACTCTATCATTTGTCTCTGAAGCTGTGGGTCATCTTTGTGCTTCAAATATCTTTCTGATGTCATAAGTTCGTGTAAAGGTCCTACTGCAAACTCAGCAGATAAAAAATTTATTATATTATTATACTTTGGGTCTTTAGTTCTTTTTGCTAACTTTGATGGTGGTATTCTAAGTCTAATAAATTCTTTTTGTACAAGTGTTTTTCTTTCTCTAAACATTAAACCTGAGTATTGTTTTTGTATTGCTCCGGGTCTTCTTATTTTTTCGGTAGTAAACGGAGATGTAAGCTCTAAAGGTTTCTCATAATTCTCAAAAGTATTATCCATAAAATCATGTATGTAATTATTCCAAGGTAGACGCTTAGTAGATTTATTAACAAACAAACTAAAAAGATTGGGACTATCTAAACTTTTTAATATTCTAACATCATCTTCTGCAAAGAATGTACTATATGCGTCTTGACCAAAACTCAAAGGGATAGTAAAAGTTTCTGCTACGTTTGCTGCCCATTCTGTAGCTAATTTACCCATGCCTTGAAAGTTACCTTCTTCTATATCTGCTATGGAGCTTTCAAATGCATATAATCCAAACCCTGTTTTAAAAGCTTGCATACCTGTAACTGTGGCAATAGTTGTCTGTATTAATTTAGAAGCTGTTTCAGGAGTAACAGGATTACCTTGCATTTTTCTAGCTATCAAATCTGCAAAAAACAAATAAGGTGCTAACGGAAAGAATGGTCTTAGATCATATGTTCTTCCATCTGCTGTTTTACCTTCATACCAGTTTTCACCTGCAAACTCTGATTGTCTAAACGCAACACTTCCCATAAGCACAGATGTACCCACTAAACTTTTAGATAACTCTGTATAACCTTCAGTTACCTCTCTAGCTGATTTGTTACCTGCCAGAGACATTAGTTGTGCTTTTGCTTTTTTATCAAACATTAACATTGCAGGAGAATGTTCGTAAGTAAAACGCATAGCATTAACCATAAATCGTGGAAAAGGTGCTACAGATGTTGCAAGAAAGGGTAAAGAGTGTACGCCATTTATAAAAGACTTAGCTAATGGATTGTCTGGTGATCTCTGATACGTAAAGTATAGGGCTTCTTCAACGGCATTTTGTACAGCATCTCTTCCTTCTTTTGTCTTTCCAAATACATCGTGAAATCTACCTTTTTGTATTATGTTGGATAAGTTAAAATCCTCTTGTCTAAATATAGACTTCCAAGCATCAGGACTTTTATCGTCTACCCCTATAAGTTTATAATAATCTTTTAATCCTTTTTCTCCTCCAACAATTATTTTTCCGTCAGGTCCTGTTGTCTTAACTAAAAATTTTTCAAAGTATTCTAACGCTTCATCTTTTGTTTTTGGATTTATAATAGTGGCTATGTTATTTAATTCTCTTTTTAAAGTGCCTGTTAATGCTACTTTTTTAAACCAGTTATCAGATATAGTATTTAATATATTAACTGCTCTTGCCGCCGTTGATAAACCTTTTATTTTACTCTGAGTTTTTGTTGCATCAGCCATGTCTATTAGAGGTCTTAGCACTTTATCTGTTTGACCTGCAAAATCTGCTTTCATTAACGCTACAACAGCATTAGTCTCTGCAGAGTTTAAAAATCCTCCAAACATAGCCCATGCATCACTATTAGGTGTAAGTCTTTCTACTCCTGTTATTTTCTGTAATGTTGTATCTACTGAACGTACAAGTGCATCCATAGGTAAACGAATGGCACTACCTGCTATATTTCTTGCAGTAGTTGCAGGTTGAGATGTCATAAACGCCAAACGAGCGGCATCTAACTCTTTTATTATCTCTCCTGTTTTTGCTGATACAGTATTTTGATAATAGTCTCTAACATTTTTATTTTTTGCAGTATCGTCTAACTCTTTCAATGCTTGCTGTCTAGCCTTGGCAAACCCAAAGTAGTCATACTGAGATACATCGGTTAATGCATCTTTTAATTGTTTTTTTATAGCACTTCCAACAGCAAGCTGTCTACCTGCTTCAGACATGTCTGCCAAAAACATATCTGATATATTACCCTGAGTTAAATTATATTTTTTCATTAAAGGAAAGAAAAAGTCATTTACAGCTTTTGATGCTTCATCTCCATCTAACTCTTGTTTTAGAGGTTTACCTGTTTTTGGATCTGTTGTTTTTATTTTTCTTATTGCTCTAGCAACAGTTTCTGATATTCTTTCTTTTTCTAATTTTCCTGTTTTTGTATTTAATTTAGGTTCTACTTTTCCTGCCTTTTGTGCAATTTCAACTAACGCAGCCTGAACACTTTTGTATGATTCTGCTGAAACAGTTATCTTTAGAGGTCCTTCAACTCCCTCTTTTTCTGCAACGGCTCTAAACTCAAGATCCCCTCTTTTTACTGCTTCAGGATCTAATATTTTTAATTGTTCTGCAACATTTTCAGCGTCTTCTTTTACTGATTTTGTAACTTTTGCACCTTCTAAAAGTTTTTCTGCTTCTTTAGTTGCAGCGTCCATACGCTCTTGTATAGCTTCTTTACTTAATTTAACTAAATCTCCTGTATTTCTTTCTGCGTAAGATATTACAGCACCTTTGGTTGTTAGTGGTATTAGAGCAGCAGGAGCTAAACCACTTATTGCTGTCACAGCACCTGTTCTAACTAATGAATAATCATCTTTTAATGCTGTTTCTATCTCTACTTTTTGTGCTGCCACATCTTGTGCTAAACCTGCACCTGCTTCAACTCCTATTGCAGTCAATATAGGTCGTTTACCTACCTGTTGTAGCAGTTTTGTTACACCAAACTTAGCAGCTTGTGCTGATCCCATTGCACCTGCTTTACCTGCAACTGGCAATAGTAAACCTATCCACGTAGATGGAGCTTGTACTATACCCTCTAGGACATCCCCTATGGCAGTAATCCCTCTACCACCTTTTTGGAAAAAGAAAGGTAACGAGTTTTTAGCTGTAAAAAGAAGTCTGTAATCATTTAATTGTTGAACTTTATCCTCAAAATCTCCTGATCTACCTGCTTGGTCAGCTTCATTCATATCTGTTACAAGACCACTAACATAACCTAAGTCTTGTGCAGCAACCATTTCATTTACATCAAATTTATTAAAATGCTCAAGAACTAAATCTATAGCATCCTCACGATTTATGTTTTCTCTACCGAGATATTTTTCAGACATTCTTATGGCAGCATCGCCTATGTCTTCATTTTCTTTGATTGATTGGATTGATTGTTTATCTGATCTGAGTAAATCTACAGCATCATAGTTTAACTCGTCAAAATGTTTAGCGTCTTTGCTTTCTGCGTATTCGTCATTTAAGTTTGTAACGCCTAAACTTGCTTGTTTTGTAGTTTCTTTTGGTACAGTGCTTTTCCACCTGCTAGGTAACTCTGCGTTCATGTTTTTGTATTCTTCACTGAATACATTTATATTTTTATCTCTATACTTCTCTCCTACAGAACTCCATCTTTCAGGTAGCTCTGCATTAAGTTCTTCATTTTCCATTGTGTATTCCTATATACCTCTAGGCATTGCTTGATGATACTGAGTATAATTCCTTATATAATTTTCTATATCTTGTTGAGTAAATTTGTCTATTTTAAAATTATCTCTTGAAGGTATTATTATTTCTTGATCTGGCTTGTCTCTCATATAGTTTAAGAAAGCAAATGTAGGAACTTGATTATTAGCTTGACCTTCTTCATAAACTCTTCCTTGAAATACATTTGTTCTACCAATATCTAAAAACTCACTGAAATAATCCTCTAGTCTTACTCCTAAATCCTGATATTCTTTTAAATATTCTCCAGTATCTTTATCTTTTAGCTTACCTAAATTTCTATCAACAACTCTAGTTCTGATTAAGTTATAAACTATTTCTCTTTCAGCTTGAGTTCCCCCTTGTATTCCACCAGTAGGAGTATATCCTAATCTTTCCATAAGTATAGCTAATTGAGGATTATTTTCTGCTTCTTTATTGAGTATTTGAAACTCTGACTTTATTTCAGTGTTCATGTTTTTTATCTGACCATCAAGAACTTCTAATGTCGCTCGTGGTGCTTCTTGTAATGTTGCTTGTCTAACACTGCTTTTCTTTCTACCAATTTTAAAACTTTCTAGTTTACTAAACGCCAACTCTGCTTGTTTATTTAGTTCTTCTCTTTTACCTGCATCCTGTTCGCCCTCTGCTTTTATCATTAATGTTTCATGATTATTAGCGAGTTCAGCTTCTTGCTCATCTAACGATGGCTTTTCTCTTAAAAGATGCATATTCATTCTTTTTACGCTATAAGGTAATTGTGCTTCTAAGTCACTTTCATAAAATTTTCCTAATGAAAAAACCTCTCCTTCTTTCTTTCGTTTCATCGGATCGCCAGTATATTTTGTTTCATAAAATTCATTTATGTTTAGTGTCTCACCTGACTGTATGGCTCTTTCTTCTATTAGTTTACCTAAACTCATGGCATTTTCTGTTGAAAATTCGTTCTGTGAAAGAACAGCTACAGTTTCATCATTTAAGCCTAACTCTTTTAATGCTTGTCCTCTTAATTTTCTAGCTTTTCTATCCTTTAAAACTTCTTGTTGCCTAGAATAATCTCTAGATTCAAGTAAAGCTTTCTTTCTCAAAGCTTCTCTAGTATTTAACATTTCTTTATCATGTTTTGCTGATCTGCCAAACTTTACAGTGCCTTCAGCAGCTTCTCCAATACCTGTTAACATACCACCAAAATTAAACATTTACATACTCCTTGCCATTAATCCTCTAGGTTGAGGTTCTTCAACTGGTTCTTCTTCTTCTTTTGTTTGCTCTGGCATAAACTTTTCTTCTTTTAATTCTTTCATAGCCATTGCCGTAGCTATTTCATTGTTAGGCTTTACATCACGCTTTTCCATACCAGTAACATACTTTACGTCATTTTTTTCTGCTACAAATTTTAGTAACTCTACTATAATAGGTAACATCAAAACTCCTACATCAATACTGTGTACGCCCTCCATAACAGCTGCACTTTGCATAGCGTTAGCTATCGTTGTTAAAGGCATACCCATCTCTATTACTTGTAAAAGATTAGGTACAAATTCCTCATCCGTTATCTTTTCTCTATAAAAAGGCATAACATCGTCTACATTTGTAAGCTGTGCAGGTTTTTGCCAAGGTCTATCCCCTAGCTCATGTGTCAGTCCTTCTCCGGGAATAGGTGCATCTAAACTAGCTTGCTGTATCATCATTTAATCCTTGTCTTGCTTCTCTTATCATTTTTACAAAGTCTGCTGCATTTTCTGCTTCTGATTTTTGTTTTTCCTGCTTCATACCCATCATGCCAGATTTAGATAACAAACCTTTTTGCTTCTTCTTTTTAGGCTGTTTACCTAACATATCTAAAAACATATCCATGTTATTACACGCATCTACTGCAGGATTTGTCGGACTATACCTCATTCTTTATCACCCAAATAAAAATTCACTACCAAACATAAATGCTCCTATCAACTTACCAAAGCCAACAGAAGAGTTATAATCATTCTGCATCTTTTGTATGTCAACATTATTATCGGCATCTAAGTGTGCGACAGCTAAATCTTTTACTCTGTCTCTCTCATTTTCTGCACTTGTCCATGCATACTGCATAGCGTCAGAGTAATACTGCCATAGGTTATTATATGCTGTGTTTGATATTCCAAGTAAGTTCTGTGCATTTATTTCGTTAGCACGATTGACTGCAGCGGTATCGGCTGTTGCTATTTGTCTTCTCCACTGTGCATTGTTCTGGTCAATCACAAGCCTGTTGTTTGCATTGAACTGGTCACGTTGGTTTCTCACTTCTGTGTTAAACTGTGAGATAGCGTTTTCTTGCCCTGCATTGAACTGTGCCTGTGCATTTGCCTGTGATGCATTGAACTGTGACACTTGTGTGTCTAGCTGTGCAAAGAACTGTTTAGTCTGGTTCTCACTTGTAGCGTTAAACTGTCGTGATGCATTTTCTGCAGCCTGATCTGTAAACAAGCTTTGTATTCTCTGCTGTGACCTAAACAACTCTGTCTGCTGTTGATTAGACAAGTTAGCCATGTCTCTCTGCATAAAGTTCTGTGCATTTTGAACGGCAGACATTTGCCTGTTATTTAGATTAGCCATGTCCAGATTAGCCAATGCACTGGCTTCTGCCATCACTTTAGCTTGTCTGTTACTAAGATTTTGTAGATTTACAGTGTTAGCAATACGGCTGTTCTCCAGAGCTATCTGTTGCTCTGCAGTAAAGTTCATATTTGCTACGTCACTTACCTTTGCTGCATTTTGCACTCTTGCTTGAAACTCTTGAGTGAACTCCATGCCTATAAATGATGCACGTTGTTCTGCGGCAAGCATTGCACGTTGCTGTGTATTCGACAAGTTCTGTGCTTCAAACTTAGCAACCGTCTGTGCATCTGCCATTGCTATTGGAAGTGCTGATTCTAAAGATGCCTGTATAAGAGCCTGTCCTGCGATACTAGATGCCCCTAAACCTCGCTGTTGCATTACAGCCTGAACACCTCTCAATGCCCCTGCAGCCCAAGCAGGTGGGTTCTTAGCATCAAAATCTGCTGTAAGTGATGCTAACTGTCCTTGGACTGTAGCTTTTTCTGTGGGTGTTGCTGTGGCAGCTTGAATTTGTTCAGTAAATTTTGCTGCTTTTTCTGCGTTAGCTACTGGCTCTACAAGTTCGCCTTGCTGTATTTCTCTCTGTACAGGGTTTTCTAATTTAATTGCTGTACCTTGAGCTGCATCTAAATCGGACACAGCCGACTTTGTAGCTTCGGCTGCGGTTACTTTTGATCGTGGGTCATTTGGATCTAGTCGAGCAGCTTCTGTTGCTTCTGTTACGGCTGTTACTTTATCTGTAACAGTATCAGCTTGCATTGTGGCAGGTTGATCGGATTGCAACCGTCTAGATACATCACTAACATTTGCAAGCTCTTCAAATCTTCTTCTATCTTCTTCTGATATTGCAGGTGCAACTCTGCCATCTGCTTCAATCATAGGTTGACGAAAAGGAAATACAGGATCACCCACTCTAGTTCGTGATGCCAGAGTTGTACCTGCTGTTTTAGCTGTAGCCTGTGGTGCTGTTGTATCAACCATTCCAGACGTAGTTGAAACAGTTTGCCCTGCATCACCTGTAGGTATACCAAACGGTGAAACAGTCGCACCTGTTGGTACTTTAGGATCGGTTACTCTGTCAAGTGATATATCACGAATACTTTTCTTTGCAGGTGTGCCACCTTCCTGCATCTTGTTAACATAACCACCTGATACCATCTTACGTGCTATGTCCTGATAACGCATCATCTCTGCCTGTCTATCAGGGTTTTCTTCTAAAAACTTTTGGAAGTCTTTCTCTTCACCTTGAAAGCCCATAGCGTTGGCTATCTTTTCTATGCCTGATGGCTTAAATCCTTGAAATGAAATCATTTGCTCTCTCTACTTAATACTCTATCTAGCTTATCTTCTAGTCTATGTAATGCTTCCATCACTCCATGCATCTCCTGCTTTACCTCTGCTCTTGATGCATACTCTTCTCTCGTTTTATTCAGAAGTATGTCTATGCGTTTCACCTCAATCATTACATTACGAAATGTCCATATAGCAGGTGCTATCACAAGGGTTAGAATTAAATTCCAAAACATTACTGGGTCTATTTCCATATTACTTAAAACTCTTATTCATTGACTCAAGAACACTATCTATGTTAGGTGGCTGACCATTTGGGTCATATCTGCAACGGTACTCTGTTGGGCATTGTCCTTCTACCACTAGCGTATATGTATCGTTTGCTCCCTTGTACAAACAGACCTGCTGTCCATTCTTTGCTTGTACTCTTTTGTATCTACGACATGTGATATACTTTGGGTCTTCACGTTTGCCTAGTCTTTTCTCTTGCTCCCATGTCCAGTCGCTGAACTTCTTGAGGAAGCAGGTGTAGCAGTTCTTGATGTTGTCGGATTGTGCTAAATATATTGTACCATATTTATTTGCACAAAGCCACTCAAATGTTTGCTGTCCACCGTCTTTTCTTACGCAGTTACCACCATCCTCTGTCGAACCCCATAAGGGTAAAAATAAACAGCACCAAAGCACCAAGACCAACAACAGAAACCACTGCCAAAGCGACATAGTTTATAACCTTTTCTCTGAAGATTTTCTTGTCGTATATTTCTTTTTGTCTTCTCTTACGTATGTCTGCTTCCATACGTAGGAGTTCTTCCCACCCAGATTGCCCCTGAGAAAACTGTATAAAAGTGCGTAGGTCATTTCTTTGTTGTTCCAGTTGTTTTTTAGCAGCAAATGCTTCTATTGCTTCTTCTTCTATGCTTTTGGCACTGAGTACCTTACGGAGCATTGATGGGTTGTTAGCAGACTTGTGGGCAGCATCTACATCACTGACTGCACCCATCCACCGTGACAAGTCCCCTGCCATACTTTCAAAGTCTCGTCCTGCCTGAAATGCTCTCTTGATACCATTGAAAGCTGTGCTTGCTGTAGCGACTGCAGCAGATATGGTAACAGGGTCAAACACTAATCAGCGTCCTGTATGGTCAGTGTGCCTTCCTTTACTTGTTTTAGTATCTCTGCGTAGTGTCTGTTGTTAGGGTCTAGTGGAACAAACATTGTTTCACCATCTATAGAGCCTCTAACTGTATCTAGTTCCCCTTTATCATTTTTAAGATATTGTGCATTTGTAATTAACATTTTATAACCTATAGTTCTGCATCTACTTCAATGCTAGTAGACCCTGTTGAGTAAAAGCCAGAAGGCTGTGCTGCAGTTAAGCCTGAGTAACTTGCTCCTTGAATCCTGCCGTTTGTTTTGTTTGCAGTTAGAAAAGAATTAGTTCCTGTTGAAGAAGGATAACCACCAGTTCCTACTAAAAAAGTTGCATTTCCACTACTTTGTCCTGCTGTGGGTAGAGTAACAGTTGGAGTGGCTCTTTTTTCAGCATATTCAAAAGCAGCATGTGCAGAGGTTGTACTGTCTGAATAACCAATTCGCACAAAACCTGAATTTTCATAATCAAATTTTTCATAATATCTTTTTGATTTAATTAGTGTAACGTCAAAAGGCTCTGACTCAAACTCTGTTGGGTTCTGCCCTACTTCTAACTGAACTCCTGTGATGAAGAATGTTCTGTCTGTGCTGTCAAAGAATGAGCTTCCCCCTGCAGCCCTATTAGCGTTTGTTACACTAGCAAAAGAAGATGAGTTTAACGTACCACCTGCAAAAGTAGAACCTGCATGAAGAAAAATAATAAGCAGTAAACTTGAATTATTGTCATCATCAAAAGCACCTGTAGTATCAGCAGGAAATGTAAGTTCTACTCGTGTCCAATCTGTTGTTACATTAAATGTTTTGGAACATTGTCTTGAGTTATCTTCATCAAACAACTCACACACATATGTGGCACTAGCATTACCCTTTACATAAAACGAAACAGCAAAGGGCTTTGCATCTGACGTTCCTTTTGCAAACGCTTGTAAATTTTGACCTTCTATTCTTTGTTCAATTTGTAGTCTTTCACCTGCTGCTATTGATGTATCTGCAGTAGTGCAAGCTAGTTTTAAACTATTAGCAAAACCACTAGGAGCAGAACTATCTTGTGTCATGGTAAATCGTCCTGCATTAGCACTATCAAGATTTAGATTGAACCTGTCTATAGTGTAGTATCCATCAGTAGCACCCAATCCTGTGCTTGACGTTCCTCTCTGTGCCACATTCATCGCACCATTTATGATGACATTCCTGTTTACTCCACCACCACCTGCGTTGATGTTGCCTATTAGGTTTGCTAATTCTGCTGCTTTGCTCATGCTAAATCTCCGTGTGCTGCTTTTGAAACAATAGCTACGTCTACTCCACTAGCACCTGTATTATAGACTTCTACACGAGTTGCTGAAGTTGTTACAGATTGTTGAATAAAATCAGCCCCTGCTCCACTTATATTAACAGAGTAGTCGTTGTTTGCCATTGCATTAGTCAATGTTGAGCTATAGTCTCCTGTAGTATGGTCAGTTATACTAGCATAATTGAATGAATCTTGTATAGCAGCAGTGCTTGTTCCGTTAAATTGTAACCATCCTTTACACAATCCCTGTTGCAGATTAGTCGTGGTGCTATTCCCTTCGCCTGTCACAGCGATTGACCCTGCTGTGGTTACACCTGTTAATGTATTAATTTTTAGTGTTGATGCCATTATGCTAAGTCTCCACAAATTTGTACACCTGCTTCTTTTACATCCACAGCATTAGTGTTTGCCTGTTTTGCTACAAACCTAACTGAACCGACTAAAACTTGGTCATCGTTTTCTAAAAAGGTACGGTCAACTCCATGCGTGGTACACGAGTAGTCATCATTTGCCATGTCGTTAGTTATGCTAACTGTATAATCTCCTGTTCCTTCGTCAATTAAACCAGAGCAATTAAAACTATCAGAAAATGAGATACTACCTGCAGTCCCATCAAATTTGCACCAACACTTAGTTAATCCCTGCTGTACACTCGTAGTAGTTGTACCACCCTCTCCAACAATAGTGGTCTGTCCTGTGGAGTTCATGGTTAGCTTTGTAGCATTGGCTACCTTCAGCAATATCTGGTCATTAGTCGCAAGGTCAATACCTGTGTCATTATCTCCCCCTGCATTGACGATTGTATCTACTTTAATTTCACTTGCCATTATGCTAAATCTCCTCCAAATGCTGCAGCCATTACAGTATCAGATAAACTATCTCCAGTGCTAAAAGAAAATTGTGAACAGGCTGTAGTTGTTAAGTCTTGAGGAGCAATCATTGTATACCCATAATTACCATCGTTAGGAATGGCTATGTAGCCATCATCAGATATGTATGGATTAGCATGAGCGTAGTTAATTTTGCCTGTAGATGCGTCTGTTACACTACTCAAATTAAAAGTATCGCCAGAGGAATTATCTGACTGCTTAAATATAACACTAAAGCCCTTTATTAATCCCTTTTGAATAGATGTAGTAGTGCTACCCTCAGTAATATTCATACTACCCTTTGTTGTTCTTCCTTCTATATTATCTACTTGTAATTTTGATGTCATAATATTGTATAAAATCCATTAACTGTTAGCGTTGCTGATGCACCGACTGTAATTGGTCCTGCTGATAGAGCATTGGTTGTACTACTGATTGTTACATCAGCACTGATTGTCTGACCATTGGTTCGTATGATGCTGTCGTTACCTAAGAAGGGATACCGTGTGTCAGACTCAGACTTGGTGTAGCTGTTGGCTATACTAAATGTGTCATACACAACTATCTCTACTACATCATTAGCTGATGCTCCTGTTACCAACACAACTGATGTACCTGATGTAGAGGTGTAGTCGGTTGCAGGTTTGAGTAAGATTCCATTCTGATACACATCAACGTACTCTGAGTCTGGATATGTCAATGTGAGTGAGTTAGCATCTGAACCACTGAAGGATGTCTGCCCTGCTGTGGCTTGGTAGATGAACCTGTTACGGATACCTTGCTGTGGTGCTTTTCCTATGTATGGCATTTAGTTATTCTCCTATGACGGCTTTGTTGGGAACTTAATTGAGAACATATCAACTGGTGCTGAAGTCGCAGTAATTACTTGATTGATAAAGTCTGAACTTGCTGTTGAAGGTAAATCCCTCAATGCTTGCCTATACGTTTTCCAATCAGCATCATTTGATAAAGTCACATCTCTGCTTTGTGTCCAGTCGCTTTCTGCTAAAAGTTTGTCTCTAGTTTCTCTTAATTGTTTCATCGCTATTGACATTATGCGTTCACCCTTAATCCAAATAGTGACATATACGTTCCTGCTAGTTCTCCAGTTTCACCCATAAAAGCAAAGCCAGTAAAGGTAGTATCTGCACTCCCATTATTGTAACGTCCAAAGGATTGTGACCTTATGTATGCACCAAGTGTTTCATTATAACCCACCAAATCACTCTTCATCATTGGTCTGTGTTTAGACCCTCTGTCAGTATTTGTACCACTTATAACAGTGGCAATAACACCATACATATCAATTTCACCATACAAACCAGTATCTTGTGCAGTTCCATCTCCGTTGTCATTTAAATTTCTAAACAAACGCATTCTATCATCACTATTATCATTGTTACCGATGTATGAGCCTGTATTTACTGAAAGCTCTTGAGTATGCCATCTATAGTTTGCATCAGTTATTTCAGAACTACCATTCATCCATCGCATAGTTATATCATGTGCTCCACTTGTGTGAGCAGAACCATAGAAACCAATAACCAATTTGTACGTTATATAGTCCGTTGTGAAAACATCTTGGAAACGTATAGATGCAGCAGTAGAGCCACTTAATTCACTATCGGAGGTACTTACCTTTGTTGTAATGTGTTCATATATACCTGCTCGTTTTGGTATGGTCAAAACATCACTAGAACTAATCGTAGCTCCACTCACTCCACTTCCAGTAACTTTAGTTAAAGCCATCTATTTACCTCATGCGTATGGGCTTGTACCCAATGTGCTTGCATCCCAAGCAGCTTTTAGTTTAGCTATTGTGTCTGCATCATCTATAGCCTTTGCAGAAGGAGCATCTCTCAATGCTTTCTTCTTGTTTACAGATGCTGTTTTAGCAGATGCGTCATCAGCTTCAAGTGCCTTCATGTATGTTACATCTTCAGCTTCAAGTAAAGGCTTTCGCACTTCCCTGATTTTATCCTTGAAGATAACTTTAGCAGCAGTCATGTCTTCAGCCATAACACTACCATTTAGTTTCCAAGCATTTCTGAAATGCCTGTCGGAAGGTATAGTTGCTGTTGAAGCATCTATTGTTGCACCATCCTTGTCGGTTACAAAAGTCTTAGTTGCCATGTTAGTTCCTCCTATTTAAGCAGCTATTTTCCAAGCATTTCGCCATGTTCGTTGTTGTGGCAGTTGCTCTTTCTTACATATGACAAGTCTTGGTCGGTTTGACTTCTCATAATCTCTCCATACCCTTTCAGGTATATCTTTCTGTATTAGATACTCTATTGCTTCTTCTTCTGTCATAGCCTTCACAGGCTCAGTGTTATGCAACAAGTATCCTCTTGTATGCTTTACAAAGTCTGGTTGTGCTTCGTCCTTCTTGAGTTCCCAATACACCCACACAGGTGGTAGTATGCCACCATTCAATGCACACGCCATCCAGTTAGGGTCAGGGTGCGTTATCTTTGCAGGTTCATCTAGGTTGTCAGGGTCTTCCCACACAATGCAGAACTCACTTCTGTATGGCTCTAGGTTTTGCTTTGCCCATCCTAGTCTATCCCATAAATGTGTTCCTTGAAATTCTGGTGTCATGCTAAATCTCCGTGTATTGCTAAAGATATCTCTCCGGGGTCTTGATTGCTTCCATCTCCTGTTTTAAAAGAAGATATATTACATAGTGCCGTTGTTTTTAAAGAATCACTTTCAGCGTAAAAAGAAACAATGGCTGTAGTTGCAAATAAACTTTTTTGCCCTATTGTTATGCCATAATTAGTATTACTCAATGCGTTTGTGTAGTTAGGTTTATAATCACCAGTTCCACCATCTGTTAAACTAGCCGTATTAAAACTATCATTTATTGTTGCATCAGGAGCATCATACTGACACCAAACTTTCACTAATCCTTGTTGCACACTCGTAGTGGTAATATTCCCTGCACCTGCAACAATAGTGATGCTGTTCTTTGCGTCTACTCCCTCTAGGGCATTTGTTCTTAGTGTGGACATTATGCTAAGTCTCCGTGTATTGCACTATAGTGAACTTTATCAGCTTGAGCAAAATTGTCAGTGCCTTGACCTGTAAGCCCAATCTGTAGTCTATAAGAACCTGTTGCAGTAACATCATCTGATGGATTGCAAGATATAACTGGGTCATTTGCTACGGCATTTGAAGCTGTTCCAAGAATTGAATAATTAGCATTAGCCATATCATTAGTAATAGCGTAGGAATAATCACCAGTGCCATTATCTGTGCCTGATGCAATATTAAAGTTATCAGTCAAACTAGCATCAGTTCCTCCAAAAACCCAAGCTTTCGCCAACCCCTGCTGTAAGTTGGTAGTTGTAGAGTTACCCTCTCCTGTGACGGCAATAGACCCTGCTGTTGATGTGCCTGTGAGTGTGTTTGTTTTGAGTGTTGCCATTATGCTAAGTCTCCAAATGTTTGAGACATTTTTCCTATGTCTAAGTATCCTGAACCAGTGTATGTATCGTGGTCATACTGACCAGTTGCAATGTCATCACACCATGATTGATTTA
>VMHT01218717.1_pt1 | contig 25103 bp, 27 predicted proteins | sample 4693611 | NCBI WGS metagenome assembly VMHT01 (sample SAMN12280063, study PRJNA550983) | marine metagenome | isolation source: seawater sampled from same location over 5 years 0.02-0.2 micron viral filtrate | place: USA: collected off the coast of southern California halfway between the port... ...
AGAGATTTTATTCAATTTCCTCCAATATTATTTTTAAATAATGAAATAGGTCTAAGCATGGCCGCTCTAAAAGATCTTATCCAGCTTGGTATTTCGACTAATTTTCTAATTGCAGGACTTGTAGTGGCTTATTTAATTCAAGATGTAAACAATAAAATAGAGAGTTCAAAATCACGAATTTCTGATTACGGTAAGGAAGTAATTAAGGTGGAGCAAAATGGCTAAATCTGAAGTTTTAATTGAGATGCCAGAATTTGAAAAGAAGTACAATCTGGCAATGGTTGATGCAGAAAAAGTTGCTTCACGTGTTCGTCCAAAACAATTTTTACACATAGATGAACCCGAATGTATTTTATGTGAAGGATGTGTTGATATATGTCCATGGAAATGCATCCACTATTTGTCAGTTGATGCAATTGACGATTCAATAAATGTTGAGTCTCCAGATGAGGAAGAGGCTCCAGGATTTTTCGTTGTTGATGAAGAAGCGTGTACTAGATGTGCGCTTTGTATAGATAGATGTCCAACTGGTGTCATATCTCTTGGTAAATTTGAAGGTTCACTAGCAGATCAAGCAGTGCAGAACGGAGTATACACGGCACCTTGGGATGAAGACTCAGGACAAAGAAACGACAGACATGGTTATATATATGGAAGGCTTTAAAATAACATAATGCAGAAATTATCTCTCAGAGACAGAATTAAAGAAGTCAGAGTTACTGCCGGCGATAGTTTTAGAGGTGGAAAGCTAATGTCCAGTATATTTCGTCCAGGATCTCCATTTAAAAAAGGTTATGTAGACAGTCCTAGAAATAGATCCTATGTCGTAATGAACAATGTTTTGTATCACTTACATCCAGTTAAGGTCAAAAGACATGGTGTTAGACTTTCATACACTCTTTGCTTAGGTGGATTAAGCTTCTTTTTGTTTATTGTATTAACAATTACTGGTATTTGGTTAATGTTCTATTTCCGTCCTACAGAACTTGCCTATGTAGATATCCAAGCATTACAAACTGATATTGCATTCGGTTCTTTAGTTAGGAATATGCATAGATGGGGTGCACACCTCATGGTCTTAGTTGTATTTCTTCACATGTCTAGGGTTTTCTATCATGGAGCTTACAAAGCGCCTAGAGAATTTAACTGGGTTATAGGAGTTATTTTACTATTGCTAACATTACTCCTTTCTTTTACTGGTTACCTTCTTCCCTGGGACCAGCTGGCAATTTGGGCTGTTACTGTAGGTGGAAATATGGCGGGGTACACACCTGTTATAGGTGCCCAAGCCAAGTTCGGTTTATTTGCAGGACTTGAAGCAACAACAGCTACTCTATTAAGGTTTTACGTACTTCATGTACTTTTCTTACCATTTATAATCGTTATTTTTATGGCTGTTCACTTCTGGAGAGTAAGAAAAGACGGCGGAATCTCAGGACCTCTATAGAGTATTTATGGTAGATATTCCAGAACATTTATTGCAGCGATCTGCTGAGGCAAGAGCTAAAGCGTTAGGTATAAGTATCGAACAAGCGTTAGCTGAAATGAAAGGTGAGTCAGATCCGACGGTTGTATCAAAAGAGCCTGAAGTAAAAATTATTGACGAGACTCCAGCTCCAGCAGCAGAGACTCCAGCTCCAGCAGCAGAGACTCCAGCTCCAGCAGCAGATGTCACACCTGTCAAAGAAGAACATGCGGCAGAAACAACGAAGAAGGTAGCAGAAGTAGCGATTGAAAAAAAACCTGCAGCAAAAGCTCCAGACCCAAAAACTGATGTCCCAGATGAAGTAGATTTTGCTCCTGAAGTTAAAGTGACCCAAAGGTTGTTAACTGTAGTTAAAGCAAAGCCTATACAAAAAGCTGCATCAGAGCCTGTAGATAAAGTAAATACATGGCCACACTTAATGCTTCCTGAGTTTGTATCACTTATGGCTATGACTGCTTTTTTAATATTATTATCAGCAATATTACAAGCACCTCTTCTTGAAGAGGCAAATCCAAATGTAACTCCAAACCCAGCAAAAGCACCTTGGTACTTTTTGGGCCTACAAGAGTTATTGTCCTACTGGGATCCTCAAATAGCTGGCGTTATGATTCCACTTGTTTTAGGATTAGTCGTCTGGATGGCATTTCCATATATTGATAGAAACCCTGAAACTCACCCATCAAAAAGAAAATTTGCAATTATGTTTTATACTTTCTTTCTTGCTGGAGCAGGTGTTTTAACAATTATTGGAGTTTTGTTTAGGGGTCCAGGTTGGAACTGGACTTACCCATGGATTGATGGAATATGGTTTGATGATTTGCTCGATTGGATTCACTTCGAATGAGCATAGTCGAATTATCTTTTGCAGCTTTTGCTATAGTTGGATTTCTCGGTATTGTTGGAATCGTTGTTATTGTTACTGGGAGAGCACCAAAAAGCTTTAATTGGAAGAAAAATCTAGAGAAAAAAGCGTTAAAAGAAGACAAATCTCAGACTAATTTTTTAGAACCTGAACTACCCAAAGGAGAATCAGAAACAACTATTGATGAGGTTGACGAACCAATTATTGATTCAGATGGTGCTGTAAAGCTAGAAGAGAAAGTAATTTATGAGGAAATTTCTGAAGAGGAAGTAGGGATAAATAGAAGGCAATTTTTAACAAAAGCTTTAAGAATTTCCTTTGGTGCTTTCGCTGGTATTCAAGCAATTTCTTGGCTAGGTTTTTTCTGGCCAAAGGTTTCTGGTGGATTTGGTTCGAAAGTTGATGCTGGGCCAATCGAGGATATTAAAGGTCAGATTTTTCAGGCTGACGGATCAGTTATACCTGCTTTCATTCCCTCAGCCAGAGCATATGTGCTTCCTTTAGATGACTCTGCAGCAGCTAATTCACAATTTACTTCAGGATCTACAGTCACAGATGGCCTTGTTGCTGTTTATCAAAGGTGTGTTCATTTAGGCTGCCGAGTTCCTTGGTGTAACTCATCTCAAGGTTTTGAGTGTCCATGTCATGGTTCAAAATATAATATGATAGGCGAATACTTTGCTGGACCAGCACCAAGAAATCTCGATAGATTTAATGTAGAAAATGTTGGCGGAAGGTTAGTAATAGATACAGGAACAATTATTGAATCTCCTAGAGCACCAGGTATGTCAGTAAAATATCCTCAAGGACTATCTTGTATTGCACTAACAACAGAGGAATAAAATGACTAGTTCACTCTCAATTACTCTAATTGCATTTGGTATAATTGCAGCTTTAGCATTTTTTACAGCTGCTGGATTTAGAGGTTCAGGAAAAGTTAATGATTATGCACCTAACCTTTCTAAGTACAGAACAGATGATGATTTAGAAACAAAAACACTAGATAGAACTCTAACTGTTGCTGTATTGTTAGCTTCAATTTTAACAATTATGATCCCACTTTATTATCTTGGTGAACAAGAAAGGCAAGAAGGCTTTGTAGAAGAGTTTGATGAGGTATCTGTAGAACGTGGGGAGCATCTTTATGAAGAGTTTGGTTGTGGCAATTGTCATGGAGCTGATGGATCTGGTGGCGCTGCATCATATGTCGAAAAGAGAAGTGGCATAAATGTTACATGGACTGCACCAGCAATTAATAATGTATTTTATAGATATGATGATGAAGAAGTTCGTTATTGGTTAATATATGGACGTGCCAACTCACCTATGCCAGCATGGGGACTAGAGGGTGGTGGCCCTATGAATGATGGACAATTAGATGATTTAATCGAGTACATGCATCATTTTCAAATTACTCAAGAATCAGAACTTCGAACTATTGAGATGAATATCAATAGTTCTTTATCCAGAATAGAAACATCCGAATTATTAGTAGAAAATGAAATAGCCAGACAAAAAGAATTAATTCAAAGTGTTGAGGAAGCACCTTCGAAATTGCCTATAGTAGAAAAGGCTGTTCAAGATGTTTCTGCATTACTATCCAAAGAAGGTGGGATTGATACAGATGAAGATGGTTTGAGTGACTCAACCGAAACAGAGCTTTCTACCTACAGTGCTTCAATTTCTGAGGCGTTAGGTACATCAATTTTGAATTTAGATCCTGATAATGAACAGTCAATTCCAGGAAGAAAAGACTTATCAATTGCTAAAGGGTATTTATCACAGCTTGAATCGGAATTAATCAATATAAGAATTGTTTCTGAGGGTTATGATAAATTTATTAATGAGGCCGAAACAGGTTTAGCATTTCTTGAAAAAGCACTTGAAGAGAAACTTTGGGAAGTTTCGTTTGATGAAATTGCTAACTCAACTTTTGATGGTGATTTAGAAAAAGCAATACGAGCAGTTGGATTATTCAATGCATACTGTGCAAGATGCCATACAGCGGGCTACTCTGCTGGTGTAGCATATACTAAAGAAATAGCCTCTGGGGGATTAGGACCTGCACTTAGAGCTGGAAGAGCGAATATTCAATTTAAGCAAAGAGAAGATTTGATAGATTTTATTGTTAAGGGTTCTGTGAATGGTAAAGCCTATGGTGTAAATGGTGTAGGTGGAGGAAAAATGCCTGGTTTTGGTGCAGTACTTCCTGAATCAGATATAGCTTTAATTATTGATTACTTGAGAGGAATGAAACCTGATGCGTGAAATAATGAGATCACTTCTCTCCTCTAACTTATTAGTTACTGGAATCATAATGTTTATAGGTTCTATGATTGTATTTGCTGGTTCTACATTTTTATTAAATGCTACAAATGTTGGAAAAAGATTAGGGTTCTTAATTACCGGAGCAGCAATATTTGGCTGGGGAGTAATCAACTCAATATTTTTCATACTATATGCTCCTCGAGGTCCAGCACCTTCGAGCATTGACGGTTTAAATGCATTTGAAATAAGAATTATTCCAATTACATTTTTAATTGGCTCTGGAATATTATTTATTATGTTTTTATTAGCGCTCAACAGGTTTGAACAAGAACAGCTTGAAAAGGAAGAGCAAGATAATTAGATTATCTTTATGACACAAATATGGTTTATAGCTGCTGCAGTGCTTCTATTAGCTGAGCTTTTAGTACCTACTTTTTTTATCCTACCCTTTGCGATTGGTTCATTCTTTGCAGGTTTAGCCTCACTATTTACAGATAATCAAAATATTCAATTATCCACTTTTATTATTTTTAGCCTTGTTGGCGTTTATTTATCAGTTAAAGTTTTTGGACCTAGAAATAAAGAAAAAAAATCAAGTACAGGCTTTACTGAAGGGGCCAATAAATATATTGGTATGACCTTTGTCACAACTAAGGAGCTAGATATTTATGATTCGACTATGCAACATGTATATGGTGATGATTGGCAGGTTGTATCAAAAGATAGAAGAATACCAACAGGAACAGAAGTCAAAGTAGTGAATGTAAATGGTACAAAATTAGAAGTACAACCCAAGGAAGGTTAAAATTAGATTATGGAAATAATATTTGGAATCGTTAGATGGGTAGTAATAATTGCACTTCTTGGAGTTGTGCTTTTTAGAATTTTTAGAATAATTAGACCTTTTGAGACAGGTCTTGTTGAAAGGCTCGGTAAGTTTAATAGAACCGCTAAATCAGGATTAAATATTGTTTTACCTGGTTTAGAAAGAATAATTATTGTGGACATGAGGGAACAAGTTATTGACGTGCCACCTCAAGAAGTTATTACTAAAGATAACGTAACAATCACAGTTGATGCTGTTATATACTATGAGCCAACAGATCCAAAGAAACTGGTGTATAACGTTGGGGACTTTATTCAAGCAGCAACAAAATTAGCACAAACTAATTTAAGGAATGTTGTTGGTGACTTAGAGTTGGATGCAGCTTTGACATCTAGAGAAACTATCAATACACAATTAAAACTTATTTTAGATGAGGCAACCGACAAGTGGGGTACCAGAGTCGTAAGGGTTGAAATTCAAAGAGTTGATCCACCGCAAGATGTTCAGGATGCAATGAATAAAGTTATGAAAGCTGAAAGAGACAGAAGAGCAGCAGTTACTGAAGCTGAGGGTGAAAAAAGAGCTGCAATTCTTTCTGCTGAGGGAAGAAAAGAGTCCCAGGTTTTAGATGCTAATGGTGAAGCTGAAGCTTTGAAACAAGTTGCAGATGCACAAAAATATGAAAAAATTGCAATTGCTGAAGGTGAATCTGAAGCAATTGAAAAAGTGTTTGCTGCAATACACAAAGGTGATCCAACAAATGATTTAATCGCAATTAAGTATCTAGAGTCACTTGAGAAGGTGGCTGACGGAAATGCTACGAAGATATTCTTGCCCGCAGATTTATCTGCAACATTAGGCAGTATTGGTGCAATTTCAGAACTTTTTAAAGATGAAAAATCTGGTGAATCAGATGAATCTGTTGAGGAGTCAGATGAATCTACTAAAGAATAAGTAGATACCAACGCCAATTAGACAAATTCCACTGATTATATTTATATATCTTTTTACTATTAACGATGAATTATTAAACAAATAACTACTTAGTAGTGCATAAGAAATATCTGCAAAAAGATTAATCAAAATAGTTATAACTCCTAAGAAAATGAGTGAAGAAAACACGGTAGCTTCGTCTTCAACAAACAATGGAAGTACTGATAAATAAAACACCCACATTTTAGGATTTGCAAGATTAATTTTTAGTCCTGATGTAAATGATGCTGAATGAAGCTTTGTTGGATCATACCCATCATCTAGGAGGGTTTTAATACCTTTGTAGATAATATAAATTATTCCAAAAATATAAATAAATGTCAGTATTTCAGGAATTAATGAAATTATATATGTGATAACTGTTGCGGTTATCACAGTAATTCCTATAGCGCCTGTTGCAGCACCGTATGCGACTTGAAGCCCATTTATTCTTCCTTTTTGTACAGACTCATTCACCACTAAAGCAATTATTAATCCTGGGCTAAAAGCTACACTGATTTGCAATAAAACAAATTCAATTGTTAATGGTGGGATTTGCACTATGAAGATTTAATTTTATTTATCTCCGGAACACCTTGCTTAAATAAAACTTCACAATCTTTATATTCCTCACCAATTTGATTACCTACAATAATAAGTAGCTCCAACATAGCTTCTTTTTTTCCCAAAGATGAACCAAAAGTATTCGGTGAGTTTTCGTATTCTTTTTTTATTTTATTAAACGTATCGATAGCCTGTTCTTTGTTAAATTTATCTGAAAGTGAAGATTTAGCAATAGCTTCAAAGCTCTTTCTTTGACGTCTTGGTAATTCAAATTGCATAAAAGTATTCTAACTATTTATCAATAACTTTTGTAATGAGACCTCATAATCTTCAGAATATTTAACTGTTCCAAATTCTTGAAAACCAAAAGATTCATGAAACTTAAAAGATCCTTTATTTATAGATGGAAGTAAATTTATCTCTGCAGTCAAATGTTGAAGTGAGTTTTGTTTTGCAAACACAAGAATATTTTCATACAGCTTTGTACCCAATTTAATATTCCTAAACTGATCATCAACAACAATTCTGTCAATATACAAAAAGTTCTTTACTCTACTGCTAATTTCTTTAAAATTTTTGTGTTTTATCTCACTCATATATGATTTTGTTTGTTCATTATCTTGAAAGCAAACTACAAATCCGATAACTGTATTACCGAACACAATACTTTCGTTATAGTCAGAATTTTCAATAGAATTGAATAATCCCTCTAATGTTTTAGAACCAACGTTTGGAACATTTTTTTCATTTAATTCATGACACTTTGCAATTAATTTATTGTTTATTGGTAAAAATGAATATTCTTTCATATTTAGAAATATACATTTAATGTATAAAAATGTAAACTACCAGTGTGAATCAAAAAACAGTTCTCATGAGCCCTCCAGAATATTTTAAAGTTGAGTACTCAATCAATCCATGGATGGTTGCAGGTGCATCCGTTGATTTAGATCTGGCAAAAAATCAGTGGAATAATTTAAAATCTACAATTGAAGAAGCTGGAGCAGAAGTAAAGGTTGTTCCGCCTGCTGAGGCATATCCAGACCTTGTGTTTACTGCAAATTCTGGAATCATTAATGACAAAGAAGTTTTAATTGCAAACTTCAAATATGAAGAAAGACGTGGTGAGGAAGAGCTTTACTCAAATTGGTTCAATGAGAATGGTTACAGTGTTGGACGCATACCTTCAGAATATAAATTTGAAGGAAGAGGTGACGCATTTGTATATGGTAAATACTTAGTTGGATCATATGGAATAAGAAGTGATAAAGAGGCATTACTATATATTGCTGAAAAGTTTGATTTAGAACCAGTAATTGTTGAATTAGCTCAAGAAAAATTTTATCACCTAGATACCTGTTTTCAACATTTCCCAACAGGAGATGCAATTTTTTACCCAGACGCTTTTAAAGATTCCTCCTTAAGTGCATTTGAAAGCTTGTTCAATCTTATTCCAGTATCAGAACACGATGCTAATCAACTTGCATGTAATGCAGTTGTTGTAAACAACACAGTAATATTTCCTTCAGAAAATATTGAAGCTATAAAAACAGTTGAGGGACTTGGTCTTAAAGCTGCTGTAGCAGATGTTTCTGAGTTTTTGAAATCTGGCGGTGCATGCCAGTGTCTCGTAATAGCATTAAACTAAAACCAATATGATTAAAAGACTTTTTAAATTTGTAATCTGGCCTGTAAAAAAAATTGTTTTACTTCCATTTAAATTCTTGCTTTATACATTATTAATATTCATTATTCTCATTTTGTTTTTTCAATACAGGGCTGATTATGAAGTTGATACAAGTCCACTTTCAAAAATAGAATATGAAAATTGTATTGAAGTAATAGACAGTTATGAAATTACTCTTAATCTTTTGTCAGAATATGTTCAAGACCTAGATAGTGTTCAACGAGAATTTTTAGAGGAACGACTACCAGACAATTTACAAATATTACTTGAGCCACAAAAAATTGATCCTGACGAATTTGAGAATATTAAAGGTAGTTTAAAAACCTATCTCCAAGGTGGAAGGCTTCCTGGATTTAATGGTAAAGCTCTATTACCTCAGGCTGCTAGTTTATGTCGGACTGGCTTAGGTTAAATCTAATACTTCAGCGCGTGAAAGCTTAATTAATGTTTCAGGCGAAAGAAAAAATTTAGAGACCCTATTTCCTGCTCCAATAAAAAGCTTTTCTCTTTCAATAACATTTTTATCTATAAACACTTTTATATTTTCAGGTAATCCTAATGGACTAATACCGCCATATATTTGTTCAGTTACCAATTCTGCCTCATCTCTAGATGCAAAACTGACTCTTTTTGCACCCATAGCCTCTTTAGCTTTATGATTTACATCTAATCTATTTGCGCCCAGTAAACAAAACATGGCATAAAATTCCTCTGGCTTCTTTGCTTTAATTAAAATAGCATTACAAGAATCCTCTATATCAAAACCATAATGATTACAAAAATTTTCTGTATCTGAAAACTCATCTAAGCACTCAAATATTTCTAAGTATTCTTTGTTATCTTCGTAAAGTTTTGCAACAGTTTTATGAATTTCCAACATAGAGATTATGATATCTGAAAAATGATTAGTTACAATTCTTCTATGGAATTTAAAACAATAATTGAACCTTTTAAAATCAAATCAGTTGAACCCATCGCTATTACAACACCCGAACAGCGAAAAGAATTTCTTGAAAGGGAAGATTGGAATTTATTCGGCTTACAGTCACAAGAGGTAACAATAGATTTATTGACTGATTCTGGAACTGGCTCAATGTCATCTGAACAATGGGCAGCAATTATGAGAGGTGACGAAGCTTATGCTGGTTCACATTCCTGGCAGAGATTTAATAAGGTATTGTCTGAATTAACAGGCTACAAACATATTATTCCAACACATCAAGGTAGAGCTAGCGAAAAAATTCTTGCAACAATAACCGTTAAAGAAGGCGACATCATTCCAAGCAATAGTCATTTTGATACAACAAGAGCAAACTTTGAAGCTGCTCTTGCAACACCAGTAGATTTATTGTGCAAAGAGGGACTAGATCTTTTAACATCAGCACCCTTTAAAGGAAATATAGATTTAGAAAAATTAGAAGCTTTACTAAATAGTGAGGATGTAGACAAAATTCCGTTTGTTTTAATGACAATTACAAATAATACAGGAGGAGGTCAACCTGTATCAATGGAGAATCTTAAAGCTGTAAAAGCACTGTGTGAAAAATATAATAAGATGTTTCTTTTAGATGCTTGCAGATTTTCAGAAAATGCATGGTTCGTTTCTCAAAGAGAAGACTCTTATAAAGACATTGAGATAAGAGAAATTGCCAAAGAGGCATTTCGCTTAGCTGATGGTTGCACCATTAGCTTAAAAAAAGATGGTTTTGGAAATATTGGAGGTGTCCTTGCGTTTAATGACGATGCCCTCGCAGAGGCAGCTAAAAATGTATTGATATTAACTGAAGGCTTCCCTACATATGGAGGACTGACAGGAAGAGATTTAGAAGCTTTAGCTCAAGGTTTAATAGAAATTACAGATAGAAACTATCTTGAATATCGTGCACGATCCATTTCATATTTAGCAGAGAAAGCTCTCGAGTACGGAATACCAATCGTCCAACCTGCAGGTGGACATGCTCTTTATATAGATGCAAAAACATTTCTTCCTCATATTCCTCCACATCAATATCCAGGACATTCTCTTGCATGTGAGATATATCTTATTGGTGGTGTAAGAGCTGTTGAGCTCGGAACATTAGCATTTGGTGTTGCCGGACAAGATGGAAAAGATGACACTCCCGCAACACATGAGTTAGTGAGACTTGCCGCTCCAAGAAGGTCATATACACAAAGTCATTTTGATTATGTTGCTGAAGTTCTTGAAAAACTAGTACATAATAAAGATAACTTAAAAGGGTATGAAATAACTTACCAGCCAAAGCTGTTAAGACACTTCACGGCCAAGTTAAAGCCGCTAGTTTAATAGAAAACTTTGATAACTTTTTAGAACAAGAAAATGATATATTATTAATGCAATTAAATGAGGTATTTGGATGATTAGTAAAAAATTTTTATATATCTTTCTTTTATTTTTCATAACTTGTTCAGAAAATTCATTACCTGTTAACGAAACAACGACAACCTCAACAACATTAATTACAAATGAAATAGTTAATGAAGAAAAACCAGATGTTTATGTTATGTTACTTTGGCATCAGCACCAGCCCTATTATCCAAAAGATACAAATGGACATTTTACTAAACCATGGGTAAGGCTTCATGCGACTAAAGATTACTTAGACATGGTTGAACTTGTTCAAAAATATGAAGGATTACGTGTTACATTTAACCTTACTCCAACACTCCTTAATCAATTAAAAGAACTTGAGAGCGGTATAAAAGATATATATTGGATACATACTGAGATAGACGCAACAAAACTAGATGATGCTCAGAAAACATTTTTAAGAAACAGGTTCTTTGATATAAGCTCAAGAACAATAAATAAATCTCCTAGGTATCTAGAACTTAAAAATCTTAGACAATTTCCTAATGAGTGGACTGATGCAGATTATCTTGATTTACAGGTACTGTTTAACCTCGGCTGGACTGACCCTAAATATTTATATGAAGAGCCCTTAAATTCAATTGTCACTAAAGAAGAAAATTTTACAGAAAATGATAAAGCCACTGTTTTAAAGATTCATATGGAAATAGTTCAAAAAGTAATACCTACACATTTAAAGGCTTATGAAGAGAATAATATTGAATTAATCACAACACCATATGCACACCCAATACTTCCACTTATTCACGATTCAGATCTTGGAAAAGTTGGAGATACGCAGTCTCCTTTTCCAGAAAATAACTTCAAATATCCTGAAGATGCAAAGATTCATGTAACAAAAGGAAAAGAAGTCTTCGAAAACACTTTTGGATTTTCACCAAATGGCATGTGGCCGGGAGAAGGAGCAGTTGCTCAAGATGTGTTGCAATATTTTAATGATGAGGAAATAACATGGATAGCTTCAGGTGAACAACCTTTATCTAAATCATTAGATATAAGATTCCAGCGTTGGGTTGGGGGAGTGTCTTCAAAACCAGATTTACTTTATAGACCATGGAATACCAAATTAGATAATGGAGAATCAGTAGCTATATTTTTTAGAGATAATTATTTATCTGACAATATGTTTAATTATTCAAGTAAGAGAACAGATCTTGCAGTTGCAGAATTTGAAAATACCATGATTAAAATTCGTGAAAAAACTTCTGATCTAGAATTTACTCCTGTTGTTTCGATTATTGCTGATGGTGAAAATTTCTGGGAATCATACTCTAATGATGGAATTGATTTCTTAAACGGCATGTATGACGTATTAACAAAATATGACTGGATTCAAACAGTTACCCCTTCAGAATATCTAGCGATGCATCAGGATAATCTTGGAACTATCGATAACTTGTATCCAGCTTCTTGGTTCCAGCCAAATTATGCTACTTGGATAGGTGAAGCAGATGAAAATTTAGCTTGGGATTATTTATATAGAGTAAGAATAGATTTTGAAAATGCAAAAAACTCAAAAAATTATACTTTTGAGGAAATAGAAGCAGCTTTTGAGTATATCTTATTGGCAGAAGGTTCTGACTGGTTTTGGTGGTATGGAGACGACCAAGATTCTTCTGTAGATGAATATTTTGATAAAGCATTTAGGACTTTGTTATCAAATGTTTATAAAGAGCTTAATTTGGAAATTCCAGCATTTCTGAATAAACCAATTAATAATTAGTAGTATTCTTCAGTGATTAACATTAAAAAATGGAATTGGCCACTATTTATTGTTATAACTTGGTTTTTAGCATTTGGAACAGCTGTATGGGCCGATATGCCAGATCCTTTTAATTTAGAAAATATATTAGCTTTCTTAGCTTTTGCTTTATTCTTTGTTTATTACAGAGTCACATATAAAAAGTAAATTAAAAACTTTCTCGTTTTAAAGCATATAACTGTACTATTTATCAAGAAGCTGTCTTTTTAAGAATTAGTGTTGCAACACTATAAGCTTCAAACAGCAGAAGAGAGAACCTTTCATTCTCTCTTTTTCTGTTTTATGAAAGAAAAGTTTAATTATCAGTCTGAAGCTTTTGTTCTTTTATAGGACTTAATCCTGTTTCTTTTTTCTTCTTATAAGCCCTATTGAATGCTTCTAATTGCCATCCATCCATTCTTGATCTACTAATTTCTATAATTTGTATTTGTTCCTCGTCAGTATATTTTGACCATTTTGCTATCTCGGGAGTTGTTCTTGCACAACCATAACATAAATCACTATCTGGGTCTGTTACGCAAACATTTATACAGGGTGAAGTTATTGCCATGAGGGTTATGTTAATTCTTTAATCAGATTATTTGTAGCTATTTTAAGTGTGCCTTTTGGGTCATTAAGCCCTGCTTCTCCACATTCAAAAATATTAGTAAACAATTTTTCATCCCCTGCTTTGTATTGACCTCCTAAAAAATAACTTTTACCATTAAAATTTTTTAAAAGCTCACCAATTATTTTCCCCTCAAAAGATGATTCGTCAAATTGACCTTCACAAAAAACTCCTATTTCGTATTCTTTTACTTTTTTTGAAAGCTTTGTTGCTTCTAAGAAATATTTAGAACCGCTATCAATTTCACAGCCTAATATTTGATGTAAGCAAAAAGATAACCCACCAGCTGCTCCTGAAAGTTGTTCATATGGATTTAAATCTAGAGAAAGTTCTTTTGCTAAAAGTTCTATTATCCTTTTGGCTTCTTCTTTATGTTGTTTAATAAATTCATTATTTAAACCTTTTTGAGGTCCAAAAACATCATATGCTGAATTGTTTCCAAGTAAAGGAATGGTTGTATCAGCAAGCACTTTTATGCTTATCTTTGGATTGAAATTAACAGCCTTCACATTATTGATTAGAGGAAAATCCTTTGGAGTGGGGTTAACAATTCTCTCTCCATTAGATAAAAAATCTATCCCAATTTTACTCAATAGACCAACTCCAAAGTCAACAGTTTTGGACCCACCTGTTCCTAAAATATCTACTTTTTGCACAACCTCATTTAACGAAGCAGAATTTATTTCTAAAGTGTCTTTTGTTGAATTAATTCCAACTAATTGAGCAGACTCAAAATACTCAAGCCCGTTTATATTTAAAGATTCAACCTCAACCTCTATTTCGTCACAATTGAAAGATTTAAACACTTCAAACTGTTCAAAACCATATTCTTTAAATATCTGTGTACTGCCTTCACCGCCATCTGTAACACTAAAAAACTCAGCATTAATATCTGAAGCTTGAAATACATCTTTAATTGTATCCAGAGCTTCTTTAGCAGTTAATGTTCCTGAAAACTTATCACTAAAGATTGCAATATTCATGTATGTATTTTATTTAATTCTTAGTAAGTTGTCAGCATATTTAAACTAAGTAAGTATGAAAATTGGATTTATAAAAGATATTGATGGATATAGGGCACCAATACACCCTGAATCTATTGATAAATATACAATAGATATTCATTTAGAAAAAGATATGTTTGATTATCTCAATTACTTAGAACCTAAAAATGTAAAATATATTTCCAAATTAGATGAACTCGATATTGTTGCATGTGTAGAAAATATAGATGAAAAGACTGTAAAAAATCTGAAGAAGGGAGCTGTTTTAATCGGCATTTTTGACTTTGACAAAATAGAAGAGATAAAAAACTTAAGACCTGATATTAAAATATTAAGTTTCTTCAACCTTCCTAGAATTTCAAGAGCCCAAAATTTAGATGCTCTCTCTTCTCAAGCAAACTTACTCGGATACGCATCTGTTTTAAGAGCTGCAAAAGAGACATCAGATGTATTACCAATGATGACAACTGCTGCAGGAAACATCCAGCCATCTAAAGTATTGATTCTTGGCGTAGGAGTTGCCGGCCTTCAAGCAATTGCGACTGCAAAAAGACTTGGGGCTAGAGTGTGGGCTTTTGATATTAGAAAAGAGGCCAAGGACCAAGTGGAATCTCTAGGCGCCAAATTTGTTGAAGCAAGTACGCAAGCTCAAGAAAGCGTATACGCACAAGAAGTCTCAGAAGAAGAGAATCAGAAAATTCAAGAGGCATTAAAGAAACAAGTAATTGATAGCGATATTGTTTTAACATTTGCGCAAATACCAGGAAAGAAAGCACCTGTCTTGATTGAAAAGTCAACTGTTGAAAACATGAAAGAGAATTCTGTAATTATTGACTTAGCTGCTGGTACTGGTGGAAACTGTGAAGGCACAGAGGTGGACAAAGTTGTTGATATTAATGGCGTAAAGATAGTTGGTGAAACAGATATCCTAAACACTGTTAAGCATGCAGCTACAAAGCTGTATTCAGAGAATGTAAGAAATTTAATCGAACTGTATATAGAAAATAGTGACGATGAAATTTTTGTGGAGATGAGTTCATAATGGAAGCAACGTTCTTACTTACATTGTTGATAACGTTTTTAGCAAGCTTTATTGGATACGAGCTTATATCTAAAATTCCACAGACATTACACACTCCGTTGATGTCTGGTTCTAATGCTATTTCTGGAATTACATTGATTGCAGCAATTCTTATATACCCAGAAATAGGCGAGTCTCAATTACTTAAAATTATTGTTTTAATTGCAATAGCATTTGCAACTCTCAATATTGTTGGAGGGTTTTCAGTGACTGGTCGAATACTAGAAATGTTCAAGAAAAATGATTGAAATAATATTACTTGTCTCATCTGTTTTATTTATCTTTGCTTTGAAGCTCTTTGGAAGACCGTCAACGGCACATAGAGCAAATACTTTTGCTATGTTGGCCATGGCATTAGCTGTTTTTAGCGCATTTAATTTTGATTTTTCAAAATATGATTCTGCTTTTTATATCACAATTGTTGTTTCAGGACTACTTGGAGTTTTAATATCAAAACGTGTTCAGATGACACAAATGCCAGAACTAGTTGGTTTATTTAATGGCTTTGGTGGAGGAGCTTCCGGTGCAATAGCCTATGTTGAGCTCTCCGGTAATTCTTTACCACTTCCTGATGTTTTCGTAGCAATCTTCTCAATGGTTATTGGAATATTTACTTTCTCAGGAAGCCTTGTTGCAGTAATGAAACTACGTGGCAAACTAAATAACTTCAATAAAAAATTAGCAGATATATTTTCAGTGTTTCTACCTACGATAATAGTAATTCCAGCTGTTTTAGAAATGGATGACCTTTTAATGGAATTTATTATCTTGGTTTCATTAATTGCTGGATTAATTCGAGTTGCAGTAATTGGTGGAGCAGATATGCCAGTTGTGATAGCATTCTTAAATTCACTTTCTGGAATTGCTGCAATGTCAGCTGGGTTTATTGTAAATAGTATTATTTTGATCGTAGCTGGTGCCTTAGTAGGGGCATCAGGAATAATTCTTACTTTACTGATGTGTGCTGCAATGAATCGTACACTTTTAGATGTTTTAAAGGGCGGATTTGGCAGTACATCTATTAATAATGAGTATGAAAAAGATCCAATTAGCACTTCCCCAGAAGATGTAGCAATTCAATTAAGCTATGCAGAATCTGTAGTTATTGTTCCGGGATATGGAATGGCAGTAGCTCAAGCACAGGCAGCTGTAAAAGAATTAACAAATACCTTAAAAGATAAAAATATTGAAGTGAAGTTTGCTATTCATCCAGTTGCTGGAAGAATGCCCGGCCATATGAATGTACTCCTAGCTGAGGTAGATATTGACTATGAAGATATGTATACCTTAGAAGATATAAATTCTGAGTTTTCCTCAACGGATGTTGTAATAGTTCTTGGAGCAAATGATGTTGTAAATCCATTGGCTAGAACTGATGAAGATTCTCCAATTTATGGAATGCCAATACTTGATGTTGACTTAGCAAAACAAGTCATCGTGTTAAAAAGATCTATGTCACCAGGTTATGCAGGTATTGCGAATCCATTGTTTATAAATGACAATGCAAAAATGTTGTTTGCAGATGCCAAAGAGGGTTTAGAAAATATCATTAAATCATTTGAATTAGTTTAAATATCTCTTTCAGAATTTAAAAAAGAATTAAAACAAACAATAAGATTTAGATAAGACAAAAACAGTTGTGAGTAGCACGATCTATTTCAATTAAGTAAAATAAAAATATGATAGAAACAATAACATCCTACCCTTTGTTTTTAATTCTTTTATTTCCAATAAGTACTTTTGCATTATTGGTAATTGGATTAGTACGCGCCCCAATGGAAAAAGACTCCCTTTGGGCTGATATTCGTGATTAGTGGCTAAAAAAGCTACTTAATTGCTTTTGCTAAGTTAAGTACGTCTCTCATTGTCTTTACAATCTCATCAGCTTTGTAATATTTTCTAAATAAAACTTTTCTTGAATTTACAAATGTATCTTCTACTCTTAATCTCCGGAGCTTTTTCTTTGATCCTTCTACCAGTTCTTCATTTCGCTTAATAAATAAATCTGTTAAGTATTCATCATCTCCATCAAACTCACCTCGCCAGTTAATTTTTAACCCCATATCAAAACTTTCTGGAAAATAAGCAAAGAAAGATACATATGTTGTTGAGGACCGACCGTGACTTCTTTTATAGACTTCCACTTCACAGTCGTATCCGTCTAATTCACCCACTATCTTTTTTTTTCTAAATATATTTTTTGATAGTACAGATGTAAAGCCCAGAACTTCAGAAGCTAATGTGAGTGCATTATTTATTCTTTTATTTGCAGTAAAAATAAACCAAATTATTCCTACAAAAAAAAGAAATCCAGGTGCTAAATAAAATAATTCTTCCATATGCTTATTTAAATACTTTAGATACTTATTAAGCAGTTGAAAAATTAATTAATTAATTTATAGGCAGGAAGTGTTAAAAAATCTTCAAACTCTTTATTTACAATTAGATCTTCAAAAAGAGTGCCTGCTTCATCCAACATTTCATCAGTTGGAGTTAATTTTTTAATTTCTTTTAATTCCTCATCAATTAATTCTTTTATAAATTCAATATTTATTTCAATACCACTATCGGTTAAGGCATTGTTGTGTACCCATTGCCATAATTGTGAACGTGAGATTTCAGCAGTTGCAGCATCCTCCATTAAATTAAATAAAGCAGCAGCTCCTTGACCGAGTAGCCATGATTGAATATATAAAATTCCAACTTTTACGTTTGTACGAATACCCTCTTCAGTAATTGATCCATCTTTGATATTAAAGTCTTGTAACATATCATCTGTGATTTTGTAATCAGGAACATAATTAATTTGGTTATCAGCTTCACCAAGATGTTCTGAAAAAACATCTTTGCAGATTTTTACAAGATCTGGATGTGCAACCCAAGAACCGTCAAACCCCATTTCAGCCTCTCGAATTTTGTCATTTTTTACTTTTGTAAAAGCTTCTTCGGTGATATCAGGACTTTTTCTATCAGGAATAAATGCTGACATACCTCCAATTGCATGTGCACCACGTTTATGAAGACTTTGAACTAGTAACTCAGTGTAAGACTTCATAAATGGAACGGTCATAGTTATCTGAGAACGGTCTGGAAATATCACACCTTCAACTTCTCTGTGTCTCTTTATAGCGCTAAAAATATAATCCCATCTGCCAGCATTCATGCCTAAAGAGTGGTTTTTAAGACTATATAAGATTTCATCCATTTCAAATGATGCAGAAATCGTCTCAAGAAGAACAGTTGCTCTTATAGTACTTATTGGTAAATTCAACTCTTCTTCAGCAAGTGTAAATACATCATCCCAAAGCTGAGATTCTTCTGCTGTTTCGAGTTTAGGAATATAAAAATAAGTCCCTAGATTATTATCTAATCTTATTTGAGCATTGTGAAATATATACATACAAAAATCAAACAAGCTAGCTGAGACAGGCTCATTATTGTAAGTAACATTTTTTTCGTCTAAGTGCCATCCTCTTGGTCTTACGAAAAGTGAAGTTGTGGAATCCTCATTAAGAGAATAGGATTTCCCTTTTTCTTTATTCTCGAAAGATATTTCTCTTTTATTAGCATCTATTAAATTGACATGTCCATTCACAATGTTTTCCCAAGTTGGTGATGTTGAGTCTTCAAAATCAGCCATAAAGACATCTGCACCAGAATTAAGTGCATTAATAATCATCTTGCGATCAACAGGACCAGTAATCTCAACATTTCTATTGGCTACATCCTTTGGCGGTGGAACTACAGTCCATTCACTATCTCTAATAGAAGTGTCTTCTGGAAAGGAGAATCTCCCTCCATTAGAGATAAACTCTTGGGTTTTATTTCTTTTTTCTAAAAGTTCTTTACGTCTTTTATCAAAAGAAATAATAAACTTTTCAAAAAATTCCAGTGAGTCATCATTAATGACACTTTCTGAGTTTGTTGAATCATTTATTTCAAACATTAAAATTGTTCCTCTTCTGTAGAACCCTTAAGAGCAAGTGTTGAAGCATCTCCATCACTTATGATTGTAGAGATTGTATCAAAATAACCTGCACCTACTTCTCTTTGATGTTTGACAGACGTAAATCCATCTTTTTCTAATGCAAACTCTTTCTGTTGAAGCTCAACATAAGCAGACATGTTTCCACCTTTGTACTTCATTGCAAGTTCAAACATAGATGTATTAAGAGCATGAAATCCTGCCAAAGTAATGAATTGGAACTTATATCCAAAAGAGCTTAATTTCTCTTGGAATGTGGCTATTTCATCATCTGAAAGTGATTGCTTCCAATTGAAGGAAGGTGAACAATTGTAAGCTAATAATTTATCAGGGAATTTTTCATGTATTGCATCAGCAAACTCTTTTGCAAATCCTATATCAGGTTTTCCTGTTTCGCACCATACAAGATCGGAGTATGGGGCATAAGAAAGACCTCTACTAATTGCAGACTCTGGACCATTTTTTACTTTAAAAAACCCTTCTGAAGTTCTTTCACCTAAAACAAAGTCACTGTCTATCTCGTCAATATCACTCGTGACAAGGTTTGCAGCCAATGCATCTGTTCTTGCAATTATTACAGTTGGAACACCCATAGTGTCAGATGCAAGCCTTGCTGAGGTAAGGGTCCTAATGTGTTGACTAGTTGGAACTAATACTTTACCACCCATATGTCCACATTTTTTCTCTGCAGCCAATTGATCTTCAAAATGTACTCCTGCAGCTCCAGCTTCAATAAATTTTTTGGTTAATTCAAATACATTAAGAGTTCCACCAAAACCTGCTTCACCGTCTGCCACAATTGGTACAAGATAATCAATACTGTTATCTCCCTCTACACGATCTACTTGTTCTGCTCTTAAAAGAGCATTATTGATTCGTTTTGCAAGTGTTGGGGCACTATTACTCGGATACAGTGATTGATCTGGATAAGTTGTCTCGCCAAGGTTTGAATCGGCAGCAACTTGCCATCCACTTAAATAAATTGCCTTAAGACCGGCTTTTACCATTTGAACAGCTTGATTACCAGATAAAGCACCAAGTGCTGAAATCCATTCATCTTTTTTGTTTAAATCTTCAAATAATTTTTGAGCTCCATTTTCCGCAAGAGTATGTTTAATTTCTACAGAGTTTCGAATGCTTATCACATCTTCGGCACTGTAGTTTCTAGTGATTCCTTTCCATCGAGGATTAGTAGCCCAATCATCTTTTAACGATTTAGGATCTAAAAAACTATTCTGCATCGTAAAGACTTTCATAAAGATCAGCCTTTGTCTGATGTATATCGTTAGTCTTTATTTGGTTTCTTTCTTGTTCTTTCATTATTTTCCTTCCTAAAATAAAAAAACCGGGCATGTGCCCGGTATCAAAAATTGTTGCAGAAGGGCACTACATATGTATGTAAACCACCACTTGCACAACGTTTAATTTTTGCATATAAAAAAAATAGCACAGTTGAGTAGTAAATGTGTAAATTGTACGATTTTTTTATACATTTTTTGCATAGAAGAACCAGCTCCAGAAATCCTTATTTCATATTTGATCTTTGCAAGATTCTGGGCTGGTTCCTAAAATTTTATAGTGTTACCGTACGTCTAATAACACTCCTTTAAATGATCCAAGTTCCCCCCTTGTAGCTACTCTTAACATAGCTACGCTTACCAAGGGATGTTTGTTAAAAATAAGTTATTCACAAGCGCTAGTTGTTTGTGAAATTATTATTTGTTAAAATACTATCTTGTTTGACTAAATATTTTTAAATATATAACGATTAAAAATTTCCATCTTTTCTTTCCACGTATCTTTGTAATAATGTTGCACAGTTGCTGCCACAGAAGATAACAATGCATTACCATCTTGAGGAGTAAAGCAGTAACCAGTTAATGTATTCTCTTTTACATGCAGAGAGTGATTTGCTACAACTCCATGAGAGAGTAATCTTCCGTGATATCCATGATCTCTTCCAAAAGAAAAAACTTTGTTAGAAGACATTTTTTCAGTTTCTATTAAGAAGTCGCTATTTTTCAAATTTTCTTCGATATCCTCTTTCTTGATTTGATCTGAAAAATTAAGTGAAAACCAAAGAGTGTGCATATATTGTGTTGGCAATTTAATCGCAGAAGAAAATAGGTTTAATTCTTTTCCTTCTTGTGCAAATAATTCATAAACATCACGTGCATGATGAGTGCCAAAGTTTTGATTTGTATGTTTTGTAATTGTTGGAGAAGGAGAGAATGAATCATTTTGAGAAACATCATTTGCTCTTCGTAAACAGACAAACTTTCCTTCAAGTAAATCTCTTTGCTGATCCAGAGCAAATGCTTTAACAATGGAGGCAATATTATGTGTATTACAAGATGCAATTAGAAACTTATTTGATTCATCCTTTAGAATTTCATTATTTATTCCCCATGCAAAAAATGGTCCAAAACCGTGTTCTGATCCTTGTGCCATGAATCGCTTATCTTGACTAAGCGAGGAATATATTTTTTCCCAATTATCATTTCCACTTGGTGTGCAGTCAATAATTACATCTGATTGTTCGTAAGCTAATTCAACATCTTCTATTTCATTGAAACCTAATTGATGAAATTCACTAAGAGCATCATTAGTAGAAACTATTTCAGCCCCTTTTCTTAGAAGTGCTTCAACTTTCCCTCTTTCTTCAGAGAGAGGTGTTCTTTTAAAAAATATAACTTTATCTAATCCGAGTGATTCTTTGTGCTCTGCAAGAAGACCTATGAGTGGTTCTCCAATTGTTCCTGTACCAATCACTAATACATTCTTAGACATATCGTTCCCCCCCTATATAATTGAGAATAGGTGGTAAACTTTTTAAATCCAAGTATGAAAAATAAACTTATTTATGAATTTTCTAGTCAAAAAACCGATGGTGATGCAACATTAAGTAACCTTCTCGGCGGCAAGGGCGCAAATCTTGCAGAAATGTCAAAGCTTGGAATCAAAGTACCTGCAGGTTTTACTATCACTACTGAAGCTTGCAATTACTTTTCAAAGAATAAAAAATTACCTGATGGATTGCAAGAGGAAATAATTAACTATGTTTCAAATTTAGAGAACTTATCTCAAAAAGTATTTGGAAAAAATGAATCACCACTTTTGCTATCTGTGAGATCTGGTGGCATGATTTCCATGCCTGGAATGATGGATTCTATATTAAATATAGGTCTAAATGATCAAAATGTGCAGAGCTTAGCAAAGGCTTTTAATGACGAGCGTTTTGCATTTGATTCATACAGAAGATTGATTCAAATGTATTCCAATGTTGTTCTAGGGGTAGAAATGAATAGGTTCGAAGCAGTTATTGCAAATAAAAAGCGTATGGATAATGTGACTTCTGATGCAGATTTTAATGTTGATCAGCTCGATTGGATAATTAACGCATATAAAAACACTGTTGAAAGATTTACAAACTCTTCATTTCCCCAAGATCCCCATGAACAACTACTTGGAGCTATAGAAGCTGTATTTAGTAGTTGGCAAAATAAAAGAGCAATGACTTATAGAAAGATAAATAATATTCCTGACTCTTTAGGCACTGCGGCAACAGTACAAACAATGGTTTTTGGCAATTTAAATGACAATTCAGGAACTGGAGTAGCTTTTACTAGAAATCCCTCGAATGGCACCAATGAGCTTTATGGAGAATACTTAATTAACGCACAAGGAGAAGATGTAGTTGCAGGTATTAGAACTCCCCACCCAATCAGAAATAATGAAATTGTTGAACAAGAGTCGCTCGAGTCAAAATTTCCTGAAGGGTTTAAAGAAATTAAAGAAATAGCATTAAAACTCGAAAAACACTTCAAGGAAGTACAAGATATAGAGTTTACGATTGAAAACGAAGAAGTTTATTTACTGCAAACTAGAAAAGCTAAAAGAACTGCTCAGGCCAGTATAAAAATTGCTATAGATTTGCATAATGAAGGAATTACTACAAAACAAGAGTCATTAATAATGGTAGATGCAAATAGCATTACGAATGTTTTACATCCTCAATTTGTGGAATCACAGGAAAAAGCTCTTTTTAATAAAGCCCTTAACGCTTCTCCCGGAGCAGCTGTTGGTGAAATTGTTTTTGATGCAGATAAAGCGGAATCAGAGGCTAATAAAGGAAGAGATGTAGTTTTAGTTAGAGACGAGACCAGTCCAGAAGATATTCATGGAATGCATTCATCTGTAGGGATTCTTACAACAAAAGGTGGAATGACAAGCCACGCTGCAGTTGTTGCTAGGGGAATGGGAAAACCATGTGTTGTTGGTGCTGAAGGTTTGACGATTGATATTCAAAATAAAACAGTAAGTAACGGAGAAATAGTACTTACTGAAGGAGACATTATTTCTATAGATGGGTCTTTGGGAGAAGTTTATGTTGGGGAACTAGAGACTGAGCCACCGAGACCATCAGATGAGTTCAACACGCTTATGGAGTGGAGTAATGAGCATAAGAGATTAGCAATTAGAGCAAATGCAGAAACAGTATTAGATACTAAAAAGTCATTGGAGTTTGGTGCAGAGGGTATAGGGCTTTGCAGAACAGAGCACATGTTTTTTGAAGGAGAAAGAATTATTCCTATGCGCGAGATGATTATGTCAGAATCCAAACAAGGTAGAAAAAAAGCTTTAAAGAAATTAATTAATTTTCAAATTGATGATTTCGAGTCTCTTTTTTTATTGTTAAAAGAAAAGCCTATAACAGTGAGGCTTCTTGATCCACCTATGCATGAGTTTTTACCAAAAAGTGATATTGAAATGGGTGAACTTGGTAATGTAATTGGAGTTTCTCCAAGCTACATTCGAGAAATGCTTGTTAAGCTATCTGAGAGTAATCCGATGCTTGGGCATAGAGGAGTGCGCCTTGGATTAAGTTATCCTGAAATTTACCAGATGCAAGTAGAAGCAATAATTATGGCTGCTTATAATTTACAAAAAAAAGAGAATGTAACAGTAGCGCCGGAGATAATGATTCCTTTGGTTATGAATGCTGAAGAACTATTTCAAATGAAAAATATTCTTGTTAAAAAAATAAATAAGGTTCAGGAAAAATTAGATTTTGTATTTAATTTCACAATCGGAACAATGATTGAACTACCTAGTGCTGCACTTAATTCTCAATCAATAGGTGAACATGCAGATTTTTTCTCATTTGGCACTAATGATTTAACACAAACTACCCTTGGTCTCTCAAGAGATGATGCCTCAAAATTTCTTTCTAAGTATGTGGAAAATGATATATTTTCAGAAGATCCATTTGTGTCGATAGATAAAGAAACAGTTGGAAAAGTGGTTGAGATTTCCGTCAATGATGGAAGAAAATCAAATAAAGATTTAAAAATTGGAGTTTGCGGAGAACACGCCGGAGAATCTGAATCTATTCACTTTTTTAATTCGCTTGCAATCGATTATATTTCTTGCTCTCCTTATAGAATACCGACCGCAAAACTTGCAGCAGCACAGGCAGAAATAATTAAAAACTATTAATTATAAGATTCAATAATTTCCGATATACTTGCTTTTATGAATTACAAATTAATTAATAGACTTGACCCACTTGTATACCTTGGATTGGTATTAGTAGGGTTTATTATGCCT
>VMHT01070234.1_pt1 | contig 25101 bp, 28 predicted proteins | sample 4693611 | NCBI WGS metagenome assembly VMHT01 (sample SAMN12280063, study PRJNA550983) | marine metagenome | isolation source: seawater sampled from same location over 5 years 0.02-0.2 micron viral filtrate | place: USA: collected off the coast of southern California halfway between the port... ...
ATTGCTTGGCCGCGTTGGTGCGGGCTTTCTTATTATCAACGAGCTTGATGTAGGCTCTTTGTAGTGTTTTTGTGGTCATGGTGTTTATCGGTTGATGATGAATTCGTCCTTGGCTGCCTCGATTGAGCGCTTCACCTCGATAATGTTTGCGAGATGCGGCACGGTGATCGGTGGAGTGCTGCCCCTCCCGGTGATGGTGAGGTTGCCGTATCCGAAGATCCGACCGATGATTCCATTGCTCACACCAACTGTCTCGATAGCTTCGAGGCGGAGGTCAGTGGCTCTGCGTGAGATGAATCCATGCTTGAATACGACTCGCTTGTTGGTGACTCCGAATTCGTAGCACCACCTGCGGAACCAAGTGAGTGGGAACATTATCAGTTTGATTGGGTTGAAGTATTCAACTTTGGTGAAATTGAAGAGCGCGACTGTCTCTTCTCCGGCAATGTTTGTTTTAGCAATGTAGCTCATAGTTTTGTTGGTTTGTTGGTTTGTTGGTTTGTTGGTTAAATTGGTTGCCCGAATGCTTCGAGGTCTCCAGTGATCCAGGCGTCGTCCATGTCTGGGTTGGTTGAGGCAATGAAGATGTCCTGCTTGTAGAAAGGCACAAGCGAGAAGAAGATGTCTCCAAATGTCTTGGTGGTGTAGCAATAGGTCTTGAGACCTTTGAGTTTCGAGGTGTCCAGTGTGGACTCGTTATAATGTTCCATTGTTCTGTTTTCTGTAAGGCGTTACATTTGATCTAGCACAATTTCGCTTGCGCTTTCATTCTTTGAATATCAAGCCAATCTAAGAGATCAGCAGTGCGGAAGACAACAGTAAAATCGTTACCCTCATCGTCCACACCAGCGATGTATGTATCATTTGCTTGGGCAGCAAAGGTGTGCAATTCGCAAAGGTCAATATAGCGGGTTTCGTTTTCGTTTTTCATGTTTTAGGACAGGATGGTTTTGTTGGTTGTGTCGTTGGGCTTTTCCCGCTGACGAGATATGTATACGCGAGGGGCTCATTCGTGTCTACACTTTTCTGTATCTTTTTTTCAGAAAGTTTACCGAGAACGCTGGAACCATTGATTTACAAGGGATACGAGGGCTAATTTATTTTCATCCGGCACGGCGAATTTCCTGCATTTACACTCCGCGAAGCTACAACCTGGGTCGTATCGCAGGACTGGAGAGACTCCGCAGACTGGGCAGATACCCACCTTAGCCTGCAACCCTCGCTTTGATTCCTCGTGAGCTTCAATCGCATTCATGGCTAATATCTCCCAGCACGTCAGACGCATCAGGCAATGGTTCTGGTTCCGGTTCTGGTTCTGGCTCCTCCTCCACATACTGCCAGTTGCTGTAGATGTCCCCGACAATCGCGTTGAGACGCACGATGTCTTCCTGCGAGATTTTACCAATGGCAACCTTGTGCTCCACCGACAGCATGAGCTTGGGGATGGTCGAGTGGTTCGCTCGCTGAATCAACTGGGCTAGCTTCGGGTTGGACAGCTTAGTGATCTTCTTAATCAGATACGCCGCCGTCAATCGCTGGGTAGCTCTCGGCTCATCCCTGCCAGGTTGGACTAGCTCAATGCTGGTCTTGCCGTAGTAGTCTGCCACTGCTCCAAGGATCGCCTCATGCAGCGTGTCGCAGTCGTAGGGGTCGAAGATTCGCTCCTGCTGGAGAAGAGGTGGAGCGTCGAAGGCTCCGATTGTCAATGTGTCTGGGCTTGTTGTTTGGTAGTTCATCTTCTGTATTGGTTCTGTGGTTTGAAGTCCATCGTTACGAATCTCTGGTATTGACCGAGCAGGCCAAGTGGCAGCACTTGGTCTCTAGCTCCGTTTCGATATTTGTCAACGACAACCCCCTCTGGAGTGATCTTCAGCAGCACATCCGCGTCCATACCGATAGCCCGGGATCCTCGAAGCCTTCCATCGTCATTGATCTGAGCGGGTGAGACCACCGGGCAGTTCAGCTTCTTCGCGAGCTGCTTCAGTCGACGGGAATAGCTGGCCAGCTCCATCTCCTGAGTGTCACCCGCTTTGCGTCCGCCATCGAGGAGCTGGATGTAGTCCACGATAACGAGACCAACATCGCCCAACTCAGCTTCCATCTCAGCCTGAGCACACACATAGTCGATCGACATGTTAGGCTCGTCCGAGATCAAGAGCTTGGACTCACGCATCCCGCTCGCTTGAAGTTTGATCTTCTGCATTGTCGCCTTGCTGTCCTCCTTCCCGGAGTTCAAGATGGCTCCGAGATCAATCCCTCCCCGGCAAGACATGAGCCTCGCGATCACTTCATCGCTGGTCATCTCGAGGGTGAAGATCAAAACCTTCTTGCCAGCATCGAGGGCGGGTATCGCCATCTGATACGCCAGAGCGGACTTTCCAGAGGATGTCGCACCGCTTGCGATCCAGAGCTCCCCGGGCCTCATTCCCCCGTTGATCTCATCGAGCTCCTTGATCCCGGTGGGCTGGGATGGTGATAGTCCCAGCTTGGCATCCCGGAAGCGATTAGCGAATTTCCCGAACGACTCCTCGAAGTCCTGAAAACACTTCTTGGATGAGCCAACGAGCGCAGCAGCGTCAGCTATCTCCCGCAGAACTCGTAGCGCAGACTCCGGGCTATCCTGAGCAGCCTCTTGAATTTTGCTCGATCCCGAGATTACGAATCGCTGAGTGTAGCGATCTCGAACCAGCTGCATGTGCTGATCCCAATGCTGGGTAGTGGTGGCAGCCCCGGCGATGTCCATGATTCCAGCTCCTCCGCCAACGCGGTCGAGCTCACCAGCATTCTGGAGGTAGTCCACGATCGTCGCCTCATCGATCCCTTTCTCCTCGTCCGCCAGAGCGTAAACGGTCTGAAGAAGTTTCGAGCAGGCAGGGTTGTGAAACATCGAAGGGGTCAGACCTGCTCCTCGAGCTCGGCTGAGGTGGGTCTCCGGGTTGCGTAGGATGACAGAGATGACGGAACGTTCCGCCTGCTCTGCGATTGGCTGTGGACTATTAGCGTTTTGTATATTCATGATTTTGATTTGAGTTCGAGGTTTAACCGCAGGCGCGGGTGTAGGTTGGTGACGATGGGAGCGATGGTGAGTTTTGATTGTGCGCAGGAGCAGGTTCCGGCGTGGATTCCCACTGCTCCTTCTTGACCCATCGATGAAGCCCAGGAATAGCCTGACCACCATCCCGAGTCCACTCGACGCACAGTAGCCAGCCCTGATAGGATTCGAGGACGGATTCGTGACTCGGTCGATTCTTCTTGGCGATCTTGCTCCATGCGTCAAGCACTTCCTTTTTCGAGGATCGGGAGCGAGCGATAGACGGAGCTGATTCCCAGAGATCTCGGAGGAAGTCCTTCTCGGTATCAATCTTGGTCTCGATCTCTTCCTCGATCAATTCAAGAACACCGTCCTCCGCAGGAGGAGCTTGGTCGGACATAGTATCTTGTCCCTGTCCTTGTCCTTGTCCTTGTCCTTGCACAAAACCCGAATTTTCCAGCACGGGGTCGGCAGATGACTGGCAGATCACTGGCGCATCCTCAGCGGACACCCACTTAACTGACTGGTGCATAAGGATCTCCAGACTGCGCTCCAATATGCTAACATCAGCGCGAATGATCAAAGCTAGCCTACGAACCGACATCGGGGTCCCATCGCTATTCAGGAACGATCCACGGATTTCCTTGTCCATTGTTGCGGCATGTTGGCAAAGTGCCACGAATATGCCATACGCCTGCCACGCTTCTGCCGGTTCGAATTCAGACATCAATCCGAGGTATCCAGAGCTATCACATCCGCTGGGCATGTAGTAGTAACCGAGACGAACACGCTTGCGGGAATCCGCATTCTCAAAAACCTCTCTCCACTTATGGATCTTATACAGCTTCATTGCTACCCTTCTTTAACATATCTCTAGTTCCGGAGAAAAACGCCCGAAGCTCCTTCTCTGTCACCGGGTGATCCATCTCATCGGGAACCTCAGAAATCAACTCGTCAAGAACAGGAGTCTTCTCCAAGGGACGATCATAAGCAATCTTACGGGGGCAACCCAGTTCGTCGAAAAACTCCTTTAGCTCAACGGGGTCAACCTCGTCAACCTCATATCCAGGCCAGCGAAGCCCCTCAAGAAGGACATCCTCAACGCCGAATCTGAAGAATTCCATCGCATCGTTCACCCAGTCATGACCCTCATCTGGATCACCACAAGGGAACACCTGTTCGAGGAGCTCCTCCACCTTGACCCGAAGGATTTTACGTTTCGAGTTAATTTCCAGAGCAGCCTCAACGGAGGCGATCTGCGTATCTAGTTGTGCGCTCAGTGCGCTTGTATTGTTTTTCATGAGATTGTTTAGTTGCGGAATCCAAAATCATTCAGATGCTTAAGATTGGAAGCCTCAGCCTCAGTTCGCATCTCCTCCAGCATTTCAATCTGGTGGGCGATAACGGAGGTAGCTAGGTCTAGCTGTTGTTCGAGGAGTTGCTTATCCTCGGCGAGCCTTGCGCACAATTTGCAAGGACTGTCTTGGTGGTGGTATCTGTTATTCATTGGTTTATTCTTTTGGAATTGTTGAGCCCTTGGCCATGTTGTCTTCGGCCCAGAGGGGCTGGGTGTTCAAGTAGTTCCAGCATTCCTTTTGCTGCTCAGGGTCTGTCTGGTCGAATGCGCTGACCGGGATAATGTGGTCGCACTGCCATTTACCTTTACCGTGGCCGTAGTTATCCCACGACATCCCCTCAGTCCACAGGGACTCCAGGTGATCGCGCCATTCTTGACCGGTGCAACCAAGGAGATCGAGGGTTGGTTGGTGGGAGCCTGTGCCGTGGAGGATGCGGCCGAGGTTGCTGCGAGTGTTGTGAATCTGACGATAGATTGGGTCGTTGATTAGGCGATTGCGCCTATACTCAAGATTAGACGCCATTATCTTCTCGGGATTGGCTTCGCGGTATGTCTTCTTTTTCGCTAGTATCTTCTCACGGTTGGCTTCGTGATAAGACTTCTTTTTCGCTAGTATCACCTCGCGGTTGGCTTCGCGGTAAGCTTTATCTTTCACCATTATCTTCTCACGGTTGGCTTCGCGGTATGCCTTCTTTCTCGCCCGAATCTCCTCAAGGTTGGCTTCGTGATAAGCCTTCTGTTTCGCCCGAATTTCCTCACGATTAGTCTCCTTATAACCCTTCGCGCAAGTCTTGCATTGGGATTGCAGCCCATCCTTCTTCGACTTGTTCTTGTAGAACCGGTCGACTGTCTTTGTGGTATCGCACTTAGTGCAAGTCTTTGTTTGTGTTATCATGTCAAAGAGAAGCCCCATACTATCCGAAAAGAGAAAACTTGGCAGTCGCTCGGATAATATGGGGCAAAAATTCTTTGCTGATATAACGACTGCCAAGTGGTTATGGAGGCAATCTACAGAAAAGCATGATTAGGTCAACTACTTTATTTCACCTCCTTTAAAATGAAGCGCATTCCCGCCTCGCAATTGTCAGCGAACTCCTTGGTTACAAGTGCCTTAACGACTTGCGAGTCATCTGAGAAAATTTTCAATCGAGTGGCGACATCGAGTGGAAGTTTCAGGGCATTGTCAACATCTGGCTTCACCAGGTGATGAGTAGGGGCGCTATCTTTAAGGAGATCTGAATACTTGCCAGTCCTGCGATGGGACTTAGGACGATCGAAGTAGAAGGTTATCTCCACCTCAATAGGACCAGTCAGGCCGAGCCCCTCGAATTCCGAGAGACCCAGCTTAACTAGTTTGCGCCACCCGTCAGCGGTGGACGGGGTATACACCCCAGCCCTACCACCACGGGAGAACGCTTTAACGCGAGGTTGAGCCTTGGGAGGCCCAGCCACGAAGACATCAATCTGACTGCTCATGCTTCTCGATCATCGCCTCGGCCTGCTTATTGAGCGCCTTAACGAAGTCTGGTGTTGCTTTCGGACGATCATCCTCCCAGTTGTCATGGATCATTGCATCCCGTAGGACAGCCAGACCCGTGATAGCGTGGGACAGATGATGGACTCCTGAATCAGGATCGAGGTTTTCACCTTCCCACCATGCCGCCAAATGACGGAAGCAGGCATCGTAATAGACAGAGCCACGGACACCAGCATCTCGCCAGTTGTAGCGACCATATTTCAGATCGCCGTGGAGTTTTACCAGCCCAGCCTCAAGGATCACTGGAGCAGGCAGCCCTGATACGGGAACCTTCTTGACACCGCAAGCGTCTTTCGGGTTGGTGGGTTTCACATCATCCGATGGGTAATCGATCGGAGCCATGTCACCTTCCCCCATCGCGATTGCTTTGGGATTGAGGGGACCATACGGATCTGCGAAGTCGTTCACTTCAGCCCCCCTTCCCCGTAGAGCGCCTTGATCACCTTGCCATATTCTTCCTTGAAGACAGGCAGGAACTGGTCTTGTGCCATTGCTACCTTCTCAGTGTATTCATCAGGCTCTACTTTCACGATCAACTGCTGGAACGGTGGACGCTCAGGCGAGTTCTCATCGCGCTCCGGGTTAGGTAAGTAGCTCATGAAAAACCAAGGCAGACCAGTCACGGCCATAGACCAGTGGACCTGAGCCTTGTATGCAGTCGGGACACCACCATCGAGGAGGTAGTCGATATGCTTCGAGGCGTTGAATGGAGCTTTGATCTCTAGACCAGCAATCCAGTTGCCGTCATCGTCAGCGATCAATCCATCAGGACTGCACCCGATAATTCGATCCTCCCGGGTGACGAAGCCAACCTCCTGCACCTTGACATTCTGCACACGCTCGAAGTGAGCGCGAGCGAAAGGCTCCCAGTAGTTACCATGCTCAGTGGCATCGTTACCCTTAAAGCCCTTGCTTGCGATCTCACATTCGAGAGCGATCTCCCTAGCGTATCCTACACGGCTCGCTGAGAGCTTGCCAGTGGACGTGATGATCTTGGACGCAGCAGATGCTGTAGCGCACCCGAGGCGAGCGCGGAACCACTCCTCGCTGCCTTGCTCCAGGTTCTTTCTAACGATCATTCGGATACCTCCTCCTCGTTAGACTCGATGCGATTGAACGGATCAATGCTCACGGTCTGAGCCTGAGTCACGTTTCTCAGCTCCGCGAATTCAGTCTTCTCAGCAGCGGACACGGCATCCATGATCTCAGGAGACAGAGTCAACCACTTAGTGAGCCTTCGGAATACTGTCTTACAAGCCATCTGATTATAGTGATCAACCCAAGGGCCGGAGCGTCCTGCCCGAGACTTGTTCTTGATCGCATCGATCTCAGCCTTGGACATGATCTCAGATTGGACAGCGCCATTCTTGAGGGTAACCTGTGAGTATGCTGCAATCACAGCGCCACGATCCTTGCTGATGTCGTAGGTGTGCTCAGTTACATCACCCATGCTGTGCGTGAAAGTATCATTCTCGCAGACAACATCGGAGTGAATCTTCACAACGTCCCCGGATCGGCGGACGAGTTCCACCAGACCCTTATAGTCGATGATAAGAGTCGCCTCTTTTCCATAGGGTAGGATGTGCGCGCGTCTCCCATCTGGCTCCAGTCCCATTGCCGAGAGATCGAGCAAGCACTTGAAGAAGCTCTCTTGCGTGCACTGCTGCAACTTCGGAGTGCGAGTGATAGCCGTGATAGCGACCCGTGCGAACCTATCGGGAGACAGGTGAGATGGCAGAGCAGCCTTGAACTGCTCCTTCATCGCATCGCTGGAGATGATGCTCTTCAGGTTCGAAACCTGAGGTGCAAGTTGATTACTCATTGTTGCCTCCTCTCTTGATGAAGGCTTCCTCACGCCAGCACGGAACACCTTTGTGCGCCGCCCAGTCTAGGAGTGCGTCTTCTTGCGTGCCGCCCTTACCCATGACATCATCGCCGTCAACGTGTGCAACGTGTTCGTTTTTGAATTCATAGGTGAGGATTTGGTATTTGTCTTGCCAAGCGCGGCGAGGCGATAGGCTTTGTTCAGTTTGTATTAGTTCGTTCATTGGTTTTGTTCTTAGAATTTTAGGATGATGAAGGTGAGACCCGCGAGGAGCATCCCTGTTGATACCAGCAGTGCTGGGTATTCGATCAGTAGATCAATCATGGCCTAGAGGTTGTGAGCGTAGGGGCTTGTGGTTGAGGTGGCCAAGGTGTGATCCTCGTCGAGTCGCACTGCTGCATTGAACTCAGCGAGAGCCTCATAGAGCATGCGTGAGTGATACTCATGCCCGTCCTCATGTTCTGGATTCTCAAGGTCTGGACCGATGCCAGCTTCCTCTTCCATGTCCAGCAGATTCTGAGCACACTGAGCAAGCTCCCGGATAATTTCGTTGTCGATGATCATGGCTCTATTCTGTGATGGAGATTTCCTTCTTCGAGAGCTGCAATGTGCCAGACTCGAATCGTGGCAGCACCCAATCTAGGATGGCAGCCGTTGCGCCTTTAAGGGTTGTTTCTGAGTCTGCCGCTAGCACGGTCAGACGATCCTTGATCACAGGTGAGACCTCGATCACTGTCTTTGTTGGTTTTGGTTTGTCGTTCATGACAACGACAAACTACTCGGGAGTTACCTAGTTGGCAACTAAAAGTTTCCTAAAAAGAAACTATTTTTTAACTGAGTGAGAATCAGCTAGTTGTGTCGCAGGTTTTCTTTTTCGTGCGCTTTCTGCTCTGTCCAATTCAGCTTGCCGTCTCCATTGGTGTCGGCATCTGGATTGTTTTTAAAATACCTATCCTTCCACTCCTCTGGGGTCTCGTAGAGGAGGGCGGTAATGATCGTGAGGGTCAGGGAGAGGGTGACAATGATGAACGTAATCGAAATCATCACGGCAGAGAAGGCTGAGAAGTAGATGGAGCGAGTTAAATCCTGGATTTCTTTTGTCATTTGAATGACAAATCTACCCCAATCCGCGCATTTATACCAGCTATATCTAGCAGGTTGCGCTTTTATACCACTTGACTAGTCCGACTGCGCTGCTAGTCGAGCGGCAAGGGCATTGATCCCATCGGAGATGGTGTCCAACTTTGGGGATACTTCTTCAGCGAGGGAGACGCGACCCTTAAGTTCACCCATCTCGTCCGTGAGGCTGATGAGTTGCTCGTTGTTTTTCTCCAGCTTAACCTCCAGCTTGTCGCCACGCTCCTTGGTCTCCCTGTGATTGGAGTGGATGATTTTCCAAAACAGACCGATGACTCCAGCCAGCACGGTTAGTGCGGAAATTAGCAGTGTGGTCTCGCTTTCGATTGCTGCGATAATGATAGGTGTGATCATTTGATGTATCGTTGAGATGTGATGAGGTTTCCTTTGCGTCGCTCAGTCTCGTCGAGAAGAATGTAGTCGAACGAGCGAACACGTTGCCCCCAGTCGTTGAGACGCATGGGGTTATCGTATTCGTCGAGCAGGGAATAAAGGGATGACTTGAATCGTTTCCAAGTGGACTTGGGGATCGTCTGGCAACCTAGGGAGGAGGTGGAGCTGTAGCCACCCGAGTGCAGGTTGATCGCATGGAATCCACAGTCTAAGCGGCCATCACCATCACGGTGGACAGTGAACGGCTCGCATTGACGGAACGCCTGAGCGCCCTTGTGTGTCCCCTTGCCAAAGCGATGAATGCCAGTCTTAAGCATTGCCATCCCCTTGCGCCTGCTGGTCTTGTTGCGCCAGCCATTCGGATCAGTGTTGGCTTGATAACGCTCAACCCCATCTGGGTGGACGATGAAGATTGCATCGTCATACAAGCGCCGATCATTCTGACCCGGCTTGCCCATTGAGTCTAGATAGTATCCTCGTATCGCGACCAAAGAAACGACCGTGGAATCAACGCCATTGACAGCGATGATCTCACGGAGTTCGTCCTCGTTGAGTCGCGGAGTCCTCATTATTTAGCGGGATAGATTGTGATTGGGACAGTGCCTCCTCCGAGCCGGTCAGGGAGAGGTAGGTTGAGTGTGCCAGATACACCCTCCAGCGCCGTGCAGGACGAGAGGCCGAGGGACAGGATGCTGAGTGCGAGTAACTTCTTCATTGTATTTAGGTTTGAGGCTTCCCAGCATCAGCAACACCCTGCCCGATAATGAAGGCAGACGCGACAGCGGTGATGGAAAGGAGTTGATCTGGAGTCAGGCCGATGTCTGATCCGATGATATTAATGACCGCGGTGATGACAGCGGCCCACAGTTTTCTTGATTTCAGTTTTTCTAGCATAATTAATTTCTACGAGATTCTCCAATCGCTCCCATCGTAATAAACGGGGACGAAGTTTGATCCACCACCAGTCACCGTGCTCCCGGAGTTGCTTGCGTGAGCCTGTGTGGAATCGCTGACGAAGGAGGTGGCTCCAGCCGAGGCACTGGGTAAGGTTGCCACCGTGTAGACAGTTTGCTCCACCGTGCCGGATACTGCGATCCCGCCGACATCCTTGACCTCTAGCGTGATGGATTGATTCACGCCTGTGGTGGCAGTTCCGAAGACGATGGGGCTTCCTGATGGTGCTACGATGGCGAAATCATCAGTCTGTGAGCCCAGCAGAACCTGCCCATTAGCGGGAACCATGCCGAACTGATACGCCCCTTGTTGGGATAGGTCAGTTGTGCTCCCTGCTTTGCTTCCGCGCAGGATGCCGGTGTCCATGAACTTCCACCGCACAGCTTGCGTTGTTCCAGATCCAGCGACCCCCAGCTCGATATGTTCGCCGGATGGGGGTGCTATCACCAGAGCGCCAATAGAGCTTCCTGTGGCCCCAGCACCAGCCGAGTCGGCCAGATAGAAAAACGCGCTATCCTGCTGGTCGAATGCGCCATTAGATAGTCTCATGCCCCAAGTTGAATGGTATTCACCTCGAGTGCGCATAAACGCATCCGCGTTGAAGTATGTGCGATCTGAGTGACGGTATGTCTCTTGCCAGGTCTCGACGTAGTAGCCTGAACCCATAGCATGATTGACGACCCCCGCTAAAATCTTTCCACCCTCTTCATTCAAGTGCAGATTGTCAGCCTCGAAGTAAGATTGCCCCACAACCCTCGGCAGGTGCTGGTGCGCGTCAATCCTAATTTCAGCCTCACCCTCCTCTAGGATGAGTCGCGCGAGATCCCTGAGCACCTCGTCATGAGGGAGGCGCATCAGTGGAGCGATCCAGCAAACCTTGAAACCCGCAGCTTGCGCCCGCGTGACGTAGTTCTTCGCGGTCGCGAACCAACTGCTCAACAAGGATGAGTTTAGAGTGTTGCCCGCGACATCATTGATGCCAACCATGAACAAGATCCACTTTTCCTCACCGGCAGATGGGGCTAGGGCAGAAACTTGAGATGACCACCGCGATTCCATGTCGGCCAACTTTGAGCCACTCACTGCGGTTGTCGTGAAAGATCCTCGACCTGCGAAGTTCGATAGGCTCTCCGCTTGTTCTGCCCAAGTGGTAGCAGTCTGACCACCACCGCCAGGAGTGCCAGCAGTGATTGAATCACCCTCGAAAATGAAAGAGGCTTCGCTCCCAATAGCGGATTCGCTCGCGCCAATGTTAGCTCGAGCTTGCGCCTGCTGGGTGACGGTTAAGGTTTGTGGCCCAGAGTGAGCGACGTAAGGGATATTAGCAGGCGGGTCTAGGGTCGCGCCAGCTTTGACCTCTAGCGGAAGGGGGACTGTGAGGGTTGCTGGCGATGAGCCTAAGTAGGTTAGGTCTGCCAACCCAGTGACGAGTGAGCCTCCATCCGTGGCAAGCTCCGCGCTCCAATCTGGAATTGGGGTAAAGTTGTCCACATTAGTAGACCCCGTCGATAAGCCGTAATCCTGACCCGTAGACGCATCCGTCACATCACCGTTAATGATGTTGATTATATCGGGAATCAGGTATGCGACATCCACGTTCTGAGCGTTGATTGCATTAACCTCGGTGTAGGGCCGAGCGGATGCCTTTAGAGTGAGGGATCCTCCACCTGGGAAACTTATGGTCACATCAGAGGTGATGTTGGGTTCGGATGCTTTCTTACCAATCCGAACCACAGGGTAAGATTTAGACGCGAAATCAAGGACTGCTGCCGATGCGCTCACATTGCTAGCTTCCGCTGCTGCTGCGCTAGCCACCGCCACCGTCTCGCTGGCTCCCGCGTTTGTTTCGCTAATCGCCGCTGCCGCTGCTGATGCTGCCGCCTCCGTCACGGATGCCCCGATTCCGAGGTGAGTGATCTCCTCCTCCGCTGTGCGGCTAACGAGATCCCCATTGGCATCCTGACCAATCGTTGAATTGGTGGTGCTTGGAAGGGTTGAGCCTGTTTTACCTGGGGCCACCTGAACCGTCCGGCCTAGCGCCTCTTTAAGCTGCTGGGCCTGCATTACGCCGTAATCCAGAGCATCCTCAAGACTCTCCTCACGCAGTCTGCCACCCTCAACTAAGTCAGTCTCCTGACTGAATGGAACCTCTCGACGAAGGGTCACCTGCTGCTCGCTGGTGTAGGCAACGCTTGTGGTGACATCGACTCCAGCCTCATCACCCACCCCTGTCACTGTGATAGCATCATTGGAGAGCAACCCGTCAATGTATAGCTTGACATGGGATGCCGCTAACACCTTGAAGGGGAACGGGTAAGCCGTGCTGGTGCTAGCGTTGCCGGTATATGAGGCAATTGGGAGAACGTCTGGAAGTGACATAGGATCTTTCTTAGTTGATTTTTATTGACACGAAAAGGACAGAGGATGGCGACACCGACGGTTAGAAGGCTTCGGGGATTAACTCACGAAGTAGTTTTTCGCGGCCCTCGATCTCGCGAATCTCCTTCAGGTGGGACTTGCTAAACTTCTTATCAGGGATCGGAGTTTCGCCCACTTTCGCATCGAGTAGGGATTGCGCTACTTGAGCAGTGGGGGTTTTGGGGTTATCGTATCCCGCCGCAAGTATTTCTTCATCTGATAAACCGAGAACGGAAACCGCCTTTAGGACATCTTGATAACCCTCAAAGGCCAACTTGGTGTCCCTGCGATACTCCTCGATTGCTTCAGTGAGACTCTCGCGATCAGCTTTCTCACTCCTCCACGCCTTGTTGAATGCCGTGGATGCATTGCGTTTGTCGTCGGTAAAGTCCCAAGTGCGGTATTTCACAGCATCCTGCCTGCTAACGGTGGTAACTCTCTGACCCGTAATGACCGCGCCGATCTCTGTGGCTAGATCGAATTCCTTTCCCGATGGAGTCTTCTCCCCCGTGTAAGCCCTCTTGATCCTCTCACCAGTCCGAAGGAATCCTGGCTCCAATGCTTTAATTACGTGGATCGAGCGGTCTCTCGCCTGCGTGAGAACATCGTCATTCTTATTGGAAATGTCGCGACCTAAATCGTCTTGACCGTCCACCGCTTCCATGAGCGCCTTGGTTCCAATCTCAATACCATAGAATGGCTCTAGGCCTTTCCATACTCCCTTAGTGATTGATGTGGCAGATAGCCCCTCACGTTGTGAGATTATGAAAGGAGTCTTGAATATGGAGAACGGATCGGTATAGCTGAAGTTGGCATATTTGGGGTCGCCAGATGGGGATCTTCCGACATACATAAGCAGTGAATCCTTATCCCAAGGGGCGGCGATAGCGCGAGTTGCCTCGTCCTCCTCATCATCAACGTCGAACATCTCCTTGAGGAATGCCGCCAGCGCAATGGGGACAGCGTGCGCCATCATGAAGAAGGACATCCTCCTGATGCCCACCACCTTGAGATCGGGGTCTTTCATCTCAGTGATGGCGCGAGCAATGATATTGTGATTGTTTCGTAGCACTTCAGCTGTGAATGAAGTGAAGGTTCCTATAAGGGGAACTCTCCGCAACGCCTTTACTGCTGTTGGAACCTGCGAGTAGTCGGGCATCGTATCCCGAATAATCTGCGCGGCTTCGCGATCAATCTTCTCTTGGCTCCAGTTCTTTTTGTGCTTTGCGAGCTTCCTTTTCTCTGACTCAAAAGCGACGATCTTGTGGAAATCGTCCTCCGCTTGATATGCTGCCTGTATCACATCCAGCGGAGCCTTGGCAATCTTCAAGAGTTTCTTTTGTGAATACTCCTCAATGTCCACCTCTCCTGCCGAAAAGTCCTTTAGGATGTCCTTGAATTCCTGAGAGACAGCACCTTGGTGCATAATACCCAGTCGGACGTAGTATCGAATGCGATCCTCAATTTCTGGTGTTCGTGCGAACCCGAATATCTCTTTGAAATTTATGACAGCGGAATCCTTACCGCTCCGGGCATACTCAAAAAAGTTGTCATTTGCCAGCACATATCCAAAGTTGGAGAAGAAGTTTCGAGAGTGTGTAGTGGGGTTGTAGATCGTCTTTGACACCTTAGCGAGGGAGTTGAACTTCAGCCACCACTTGAGCCAAGTTCCAATCTCCTTCTTGCCCATCTCGGCAAAGTCCTTCAACGCTTGAGCCATTTCCTCCGAGACGTGGTAACCATCAAGGGGGGCGAGAGCATCATTACCCTCGGCTGTTATCGGTGTCGCGAAACCCTTCCTAGGCTTTTCAAAAATAATGTCACCTAAGCCATCCTTCTTGAAGTCCTCCAGTATACTATGACTAGCGACCTGACCCGCCATCTTTCTGACAGAGTTTAGGTAATTCTCATCGAGGCGCTTGTATTCCCCCCACAAATCCCGAATGGGCTTAGGGATAGACTTCCGGCCAATCAAGTTCCCCAAGTGCTTCTGACCTAGTAGTGCAGTCATGGAGTCCATCATTGATCCTGAGACCGAATCCTGCAAGAGGTTGTCCACATAGCCATCAAGCTGATCATCCCTGCTCACGCCGGGTGTGTAAGCGTCTGCGGGTAGCTCTTTGCGTAGATACTCCTTGGCAGCATCCCGAGCCTCTTGCGGAACTTCCTTCGCCCAGCTTTCGGGACGAGTGAAGCGACGATATGAGCGATTCAGGTAGTTGCCCATCTGCCTCTCAAATACTTTCGCGAGATCGCCCTTAGCAATTCCGCTATCGATCATCTTTTGCGACAGTCGATCCACCTGATCACGCGCCTCCTGCACAATAGGCTGGATCTCTTTAGGCAGGGTGTCCATCTTAGCGTCACCAGTTGCAACCTCTTGAGCTTGACGCATCAACATATCCCGAGCGATCTCACCCTTGACGGCTTTTCGGATCTGCTTACGAAGACGCGCTACGACCTGCTCCGCCTCTTTAAGTTCAGCTAGCTGAGTCGCCTCTGCCGCCATCTTGATCTTGTGCTGCTCCCTAGTTAAGCGACCGCGAGCGGTCAAGTTGATTCTGAGCGCCTTGATAATGCGGAACTCGGAAACAGCCTTGGGGAGTTTGAATGGAAGGACTACAGATCGAAGACCCTCATCCTCTTTCATCTTTAGGCTATCAACCCCAGATCGCCTCTCGACAATCAATTCCGCCACCTCTTCAATCTCGCTCCTGATCGCCTTCATGCTCGATGGTAGCGCCATATAAAGACCCTCCGCTTGAGCGAGAGACTCCACCTCAATGATAGCTCTCTCTGACTCTGACTCAGCTTTGGCATACTGCTCTCGGTGTCTAGCGAGTATCTCCTCCTTCTTCTTCCTGACCTTATCGGAAAACTCCGCGAATCGTGCGCTACCATTGAAGATTTGATCAACCGCCTCGCTCATCTTCTCGTCCTTCGGCGTGATGGAGAAGCTGATCTCGTCCCTGCTCTGGTCAAACCGCTGGCTCAGTGGGATCACGTTGCCGTCAGCGTCACGGGTGATGGGGTCAGCGGATTTGATCTGGTTGGAGTCGAACGCAACTAGGGATTCCACGATAGTGAAGGGGTCATCCATTGAAAAATCATCGATTCGGGCAGAGTCAAAACCTTGACGCTTCAGCTCGTTAATCAGACGTCGCGACAGTTTCTCTCCTTGGATATTTGGATCCAAGACAGAGTAAGCCATATCGTTTTCAACTGCTATCCCTAGCTCCTCCGCAACCTCCTTCACCTGCTCCTCGCTCGCGGATTTTTTGAAGTTCGCGAAAATAGAGAGAACCACCCCCTCCCCTTCATCCTTCCATGCTCCAGCACGATCCCTTGCATACGACCTCGCCACGTCCTCGTCGCCAAGGAAGAGTGGGGTCATCGCCTTATTGAACGCTTCTGCTGTTCCGTGGAATGTCTCAAGAATATACCCTGCCTTCTTAGCAGCATCATCAACCATGCGCTGCTGTGTCTCAACGTCACCAGACTCGACTGCTGCAAGATACTCAGCGTCCTGCGCTGGCGTGATGGAGAAGGATGGGCTGGCAGTGTCAGCCTCTGGATCAAGACCTAACTCCTCTTGAAGCTCTTGCTCATACTGCGCCTGCGCCTCCTCTGCGATTTGCTGCTCGTTCAATCCGAGGGCACGCATCGCCAAGCTCTCAAGCTCAGGGCTGATCCCCTCGCCATCCTTCTTCTGAAATTTGATAGCCTGAGCCACCTCGAAGACAGAGCGCAGCAACTTGGTGACCAGCTCCGCAAACGCACGCAATGGAGCAGGCACAGAGTCAGGATTCTCAAGAACGCGCCACGCTTTGCGATACCATGCTTGGCTAGACTTGGGGATAGATTTGTGATCACCCTGAAGCATATACGCCTTGGCGAACTTAGAGAATCCTTCAATGACGGCCCTGTTGGGATCAACGTCATAGCCTTGCGTCATGTCGATGCCAGCGATAGCACCGAACTCGTCAAGCATGGTCTTGACCTCATCGAAAGTGGTTTCACCTTGCTCAACGATTAGTCGCAGGAAGCCCTCAGAGAATTCCTCATCCACCGTAGTGGGTAGCGTCATCTTGTCCTTGGCGAGCCGAACCGCGAACCCTGCCATCTTGCGGCGCAGAGTTACGGAACCCTGCTCAGTGTAGTTGTTAAGATCAATGTTCTCGGGGGCAGCCTCACCTCGCTGCATATAGGACACAGCAACCGCCTCCTTGAGACGCTCAACGGTTTCCACTCGGAGATCTGCAAGCTCTTGGAAAGTGCGGGGCTTTGCGATCTCTGCTTTGTTGTCACCCTCAGAACGCTCCAGCAGGTTCTCCATGCGATCTCGCACGGCTTGCGCGGAGTCTAGGAAGTTCTCCTCCATGCGTTGGTCAATAGCGACCTGCGCCTCCTCCCTTGACTCTACGGTCTTCTTGGTTCCATCCTTGAAGTCTACCACGAAGCCTCCATCATAATTTGATTTGACAACGGGGAGACCATCCAGAACTCCAGTGGACACCGCGCTCTCAGCCTTCTTGACTGCCGCTTCAGATATTTCTTTGCGCTCCTCGATGGGCTTTGAGAATACGGTCTTCTTGTATTTCTGGAGAGCCGCATCAGGATCTTTCTCCGCCATCTCCGCGATCTCATTAGCCTCCTCCAAGGTTGCGCCAGTCAACTGAAGCGAGAACTTGTCTTGCAACTCCTCCTTCACCTCCTGCTGCGTGAAGCGATCTCTCGCCCATTGCCCTGTTCCACCGAGGACGGATAAGCCGATTACCCCAAGGAGACGATCCTTGCTAACCACCTCAAACGTGCTCCAATCGCCTTCAGGGACTTCTGCCTTGAACTGGTTGGCGATGTCGCGAGATAGCGGCTCAACGGCATCCTGGAATGTCTCCTGCCCATATTCGTAGGCTGTGGTGGCGATGACTCTACGCACCCAAGATCCTAGAGGTTTTCCAGAGGTGAACTTATTTACCACACCCTGCATTCCGGGGAACTTACCAAGAAGGCCACCCACCTGTAATTTTTCGATTCCAGCGTAAACCGCGCCAGCAGGCAGAGCTACCTGCATGGATTCCGCATATGTAAGATTCGGGTTTTCGGCCCTCATGTTCTCACTAAATCCCTGCGCCTCAGTTGCGGCAATCAATCCCGTTCCAACTCCTGTGGCTGCGAATACCATGTATGGAAGAGATGCTGTGGTGAAGTTTGCGATTTTCTCAAAGTCATTAGATGCCTCGATCCTAGCGACATTGCCCTTGAGGTCAGCAATATCAGCTTGGAATTGATTCCATTGACGATCACGTAGGGATTCGTTTGATACCCCAGCCGCCTCCGTCTTAACCTGATCGATGAGACGCATACCAGCCTTGGCCATGCGCTCCACGGTGCGAGACATTCCTTTTGCGTTCCTCGCGAGGAAGCCATCCACGCTCACTTCTTCCTGCTCTGAAATCTTGCCGAGAACATACAGGAACTCATCGCGGCGATTATCACCGTAAAGCTCCATGATCTTGCTCCAGCTAACATCAACCTCCTCAGTCTCCTCGAAGAGTCCACGCGCCCCTTCGGCCTTCATGTTATCAACAAGATCCCTCGCCACTGGAACGATGTCCCCGTATTTCTTCTTAAATCCGTGGTGAGCTTTTAAGTAAGCGTCAGCAGCTTCAGGGCTAATCTTCTTCTGCGCCTCAAGACCCCAGTCCACAGCAACCTCCCTCTTGAAGAAGTTGTCAGCAGCAGATTTCCTAGCGTTAGATATTTCATCCCGATACTTACGCTTCCCTTCAACCCACGACTGAGCCCCAGAGACATAAGCCTGATCGGACTGATCCTCTATCCCAAGGATGTGCTGAGATACCCGAGCTTGCGCTAGTGCATCTTTCTGACCAGAAAGATCCTTGGTGAAAAGCTTCTTGCGCAGATTATTGCGAACCTGTGCCTCATCCAGCCCCCTATCGATCAGGTTGTTGTAAGACCCCGTGAGGCCTCTGCGCTCGATCTCTCTATCGAAGCCATCGTCCGAGAATAAATCGCTCCAGTTATCAAGATTCCCCGATATGTTCTCCATCCTGCGATCATGCCGCACCTCTTTGGAGAGTGATAGGGGTTGTATGTCCCGCTCATCAGACCATTTCTTGTGCTCACGAAGGGCAAGCTTGAGTCTATTGTTTAAACCCTTGGGGTTAGTGTTGCCAGATTCGGATGTCACCCTGTATGCTTTAATCCAATCCTGGGCCGCCTCGTCTGCGCGATAGGCGTTGGTGTTAGGATCAGCGAAGAACTCAGCAGCCTTGTCGGGATGAACTTTGTAGCGCGCTTTCTTTTGCGAATCAAACTCTCTCAGTTTGTTTTGCGCGGTGCTCTGCGCTTGCTTGATCGCGTTGTCAATATCTGGATTGTCAAATATGCTCATTGTTCGTTGGTTTACTGGTTCATTCTAGGGAGGAGAGTATCCCCTGCTCCCATTTGTTCTATAGTTGTAGCTTGCTCATATATTAGCTGATCCTCGTCAGCATCCATATCTTCCACCATGTCATCGGTCATCACCTCCGCGAGAACTGACGCTGACTTCTTCTGAATAGCCTTGGGGTCGTTCGCGATTGCCTCCTGTCCATCCGGCGTTAGTGACCAAGCCTTAACTGAATCCTCCACATACTCCCGTAGCTTCGCATTCACCTTACGCTGCTCATAGATGGCTCGAATTTCCCCTTCAGTCATATCATCCTGATCGATGCTCTCCGTGCGGCCAAACCTTCCTAGTGATGTCATGATCTTAACCTCCTCCTCGATATCCTTATCAGACTGACCCTCAATGGCTTTGCCCTTGGTGTATGTGTTGGGATCGGTAGCTCGCGACCTCGCCTTTAAGTCACTAGCTCCCTCGCGACCCATCAAGGCGTGGATCTCTGATGTGATCTCATGGTGCTTGCGAGCGTAATCCTCGCGACTGATCTGGCCCGATGAGAAATCTGAGAACAATCCATTGAGTCTATCGAGCACCTCTTTCTTCTCCTCGAAAGATAGCGGCTGATTATTGTCCCAGTTCTGAATCGCCTTCTTCATCGTCACCTCTGAGATGTTTGGGGATGCCGCCAAATTGGTGGCAAGCTCGTCTCTAGTTGTAATGTCCTTCACCTCAATAGCATCATCAATCCGGCTTAAGTCATCCTTCTCGTTCGCTGCTCGCTGAGTCTCGGCTTGCTTGCGGAACCTAGCCTTGTCGCCATCAGACAGCGGCAAATCTTGATCGAAGAACTCAGCGTTCCCTGCGCGAACCTCGGACTGATATTCCTCGTTTCGAAGTTTGCGCTTAATCTGATCAATCTTAATCTCACCCATCTCATCAGGGTAGTAAAGTCCAGCCCCTTCGCGAACCATGGCGATAGCCTCCTCGGGAAGATTGTCGGCAAGCCTCGCCTCAATTCGAGCATTGTGAATCTTGCGACCGTTGCTGATCTGCATGAGCTTGGCATCCGTTCCGATCTTCTCGATCTGGGTGGCGGAATACATTTTCAACCGTTGCGATAGCTCGTTGCGGAACTTGCGGGAGTAGTTCTTGCCGTTGAGGATCTTCGCCTCTGACGCGCGGAAATGGTCGTTGGCAATCTGCAAGTGTTCCTCTGGGTTGGCAGCACGCGCCAGCTTAACCTGCAAAGCGCCGGACTGCTTCTTCATCTCAATCTCCACCTCACCTAACTGCTGCCTCTCCTTCTCTGCCTGCATCTGCTCCGCGAGCTTCCCGGTCTGAGCAATAGCTCCACCGAGATTGCTGATAGCTCTAGTCGTCGCGGAGTTGTCCTGCGCCCTCTGCTGCGGGATCGCCCCGCCAGCTTGTCCTTTTCCGATTGGTTGTGCCATGTTCTTGAGTTTTTAATATTCGGAGACCACCTCGGCCTTGCCCGCGCTAGGTTTACCGAAGCCATAGTTGTCACCGTATGATCCAGCGATTGCGTTGAAGCCCTTTATTGCGGCAGCAGCGGTGTTGATGCCACGGGAACCCTTGGCTTGCTGTGCTTGGAAGTCGTAAGAGAATGCCTGATTCTGGTAGCCTGCTTGCGCTCTCTGAGACCTTACCGAGTCGTCCATGATGCGAAGCTCCAGGTTCCCAACCTCCTCGTCAAGGAAGTCAGCATCACCACCCTCGATGATCCCATTGCCCTTCTCTAGGAGTTGCGCCCTACGCGCCCCGAGATACTTGCGGTTCTGCTCCTGCTTGCGGAGAGCGTTCTCACGGTCATCCAGCTCCTTGATCTTGGCAGCCTTGCGGGTCTGTTCAGCATTGAACTTCGCAGCAGCCTCCGCGTCCTTGCTCTGCTGGACAGCTGAGTAGACTTGTGTTCCTGCTCCGAGGATTGTTCCGAGTAGTGCGATTTCTGGGCCCATATCTTAAAGTAGTTTATAGATTGAAATGTTTGGTGTCATATCCACCTGAAAGCCGAGCTTCTGGGACAGGGAGGCTATACCAGCGTGAGGGGTCATTCCGTAGATCAAGCTGTATCCATGCTCCCTGAGACGCTCACATAGGAACTCTTCAGCGAGCTTAGCTGCCTTGTATCTCTTCAGCGCCCCGATCTCTGGATTTGTCATCAGGTAATCGATATAAGCCCGAGGGATATTGTTGCTCATGTCAGCACACACGAAGCAGAGATATTCGTCATCCTCCTTGACCAGCACTCCCAGCTTGGGAAGCAGCTCAGGCTCAGGGAAGCGACCATCGAACCAACTCTCAATCATGAGATACAGAGAGTGCGACTCATCTGTGTCCTCATAGGTATATGTCTCAACCTCCATCATTTTCCAGCCATCTGATATTCCAGCGTGATCGCTTGGATATTTAGCGGGAGAGGGGATCTTCCCTTGATTTCAATAGCAGTATTTCTGCTCCAGTCTCCATTCACCGTGACTTTTGCTGAGTCTCCCGTCTGTAACAGGGGGGCTTGACTTGACTGAAAATTGGGGAAGGATAGCGTGCTCCAATCACCCTCATTGATGCGCATTTTGCAAGTCCCTGATTTCCAGAGTCTTACTATCGCATTGGTAATCTTCTTTGTCGCACCCATCGTTCCTTGGGATTCTAAGAACATAGGGATGACTGTATACTCATATGGGCGACCAATGACAGCAATATCGGTGGGGTAGTCGAGGGATACAGAACCGCCCGATACGGTTCTCTCTGCGATCTTAGCGCCATCACACAGGATCGCGACATTCTCACCCTCTAAATGACTCAAACCACTCACACTCGTCATACCAGATCCCTCGACTCTGATGCCGTCATCGACGAACCACATCTCGGAGGTGTCATCATTCTGGAGTCCACGATACTGACCCAGCTTGACATATTCGACGTTGCGAACGGTTGCCCCATTCACAGTCCTCTTGACGATATAGCAGACCTGATCTTCCTCGTCAGCCCTTGGATTGACCGAGATAGACTCAATCTCACCATCTGTCTTGCGACGATACCAAGCGAAGATGTTCTGATTCTTCTCGTAAAGCATACTTGCAAGCTCTCCATCAGCCCTGACACCGTGCCAGGTTGGGTAGCGTTGGCGCTGGTAAGCCGTCTGAGTAACCCCACCCTCTAGGATGTGATCGGCTAACATGGTCTCCGAGTTGGAGGAGTAGTAGTCCTCGATGCCGGTGATCTCCTGATTTCTCAGAGTTCTGCCCTCTGGTTGCAGATACAACACAGTGCCGTTAATGGCCTCCGCTCTCAGCCTGTTGGAGCCATGATTGGTATCCCATCTAAGGTCGTAGTTATTGTATCCGAAAGCCTCAGTTGTGTTCTCCTGCACGATCACACCTTCCGCTAGGTTTGTTCCCACCCGAAGCTCACGCAGGCTCTCAAGCCATTGAACGTGCGGCGCGCCATTACGGTTCACACCCACCATGAAGCCAGAGTCGGCATCATTGCGCTCGCGATAGTTGAAATAGTTACCGGGCTGAGAAAGGAGGACATCATCCCCGCCCAAACACCTCCGCTCCTTGTGGAAGCAGATCGCCCGTGGATAGCCTCGGCGCTTGCTGAAGTATTGCTCTCGCCACTCCGTTGTCGCCTCATCACTCAGCAAGGGGTCAATAACCTCCACAGACACCTCGGTCGCGCTCCCTGTGTATCCTGTAACCTTCAGTAATCCCTTCACCGTTGGATCTGCCACCTCGATTGTGATCCTGGGCTGATTCGCGCCGGAGCTTGTCTCGTTACCACTCTCGGGGCCAATTTTATTTTCAAATCTCGACCGAAGGAATATCGGCTCATCAATCGAAAGAGTAATTCTCTCATTCCTGCTCTCACCTTTAATGAAGAACTTTCTGCGAACCTCCCAAGAATTAGGATCATCAGGAGTCTTGGTCTGCTCAAGGTAGACATCCCACTCCGCGATGCCGCCAGTCTCCCATACTACGTCTCCGAATGCATAGAAAGCCTCGCTCTCTCCGGGGGCGGTCGATGGTTCAGCTAGGAAAGTCTGATTCACCTCCAGCCTATCATGGGAGATGCTGATCAGTTGCCCCACGCTGTCGGCGCTAAAGATGGTGTCAGACGAAGTGAGGGTAGCGGTATCCCCAGCCTGTAAGCGTGTGGAGACCTCCCACTTGTCAGCCGCTAAATCAGTGGCGAATGTCCCTGATGTGTGATCCTCGATGCATCGATAGGAAATCGCGCTCTCCGTCACATAGTCGTCCACGGTGTATGCGGTCACAGTAATCCAAGCATCGTTATAGTTAGATAGGGCGAGTGTGGTGTCGGTGGTATTGACAGGAGCAAGAGCGGGGTAGTTTGGAGAAACTGAATAATCAATAGTCTGAAGCTCCCAGTCATCATTGGCTTTCCTGACCAGCATCCTTTCCTCATAGTCGGGGTGGACGATCATCACGATGTCGTTGATCTGCTCAAACTGAAGCTCGAAGAGATCCTCCTCCTGATATGGTGATGATTCCTCATATACAGCAGCCCCATCTAAGACAGGAGCTTGGTTGAGGAAGAATCGGAAGTATTCATGGCCCACCTCGATCTCCATAAGATCATCATCCTTTGAGAAGCTGAAGGGGACTAGACGCGCTTTCCTGTCGGCATACTTCGTAGTGGTGATGTGCTCCGTTCCTGGTGCACTCAGGATCGTCCCGAATGGCATTGGAGTGAAGTTCTCAAGAGTCTGGCAGCCCTTGGAATACTTAGCGGTGTCAACGCGGGGATCCATGAACTCAGTGAGTTCCCCGCCGTTGAATGTGATCTGTGACGCTTTGGGCATATTATAAAGTTTCTGTGATAGGATCGAGAAGGTCTTCGTCTTCGGGTAACTCTAAGTCATCCAAGAGGTCTTCATCCTCAACGGGTAGCAAAGCATCCCATTCATCCTTGGTAATAACCGAGACCTCGCCAGAGGAGATATAAGGGTCTAGGGAGGTGAAGTCAGCAGAATTCACCCGCCAGGTCTCAAGCTGAAGCATCAAGTTACCGTTGCCGTCATTGGTTGTCCTCAGGTCTTCAGCAGGTGGAAGACCCCTAAGGGTTGATGCCTTAGATCCCCCTATGGGATATCCTCTCGACGCGTCAACGTATCCCTCAAGAGAGGGGTAGATTTCCGGCGTAGCGATGAAATAATACCATTCAGTGATTGGAGGTTCAGACATATTATTGAATTGCTGAGTTAATTGATATGGCCCAATTCTTAGATTTGAGACTGGTGATTGCCGTGGAGGTTGCGGATGACAACGTGGTTCCATCGTAGTCGATGTCGATGGTGTTGTCTGATAGCTGAGTGCCTCCGCTTGCTCCTGTATCTGTTCCGTAGACCCCGCTGGTGTCGAGGGATGTTAGGATGTTTTCCACCGACTGAGCGGTAAGGGAGGTGCAGCCGTCCCATGCGTTGTGGAAGACTTCGCTACTTACAGAAGCGGGAGACCAGCTATCGAAGAAGTTAGCGGGGAACGTGGTTAGGGAGGAGCAGTCACGCCATGCGCCTTTGAAGCTCGTCCCTGAAGAAGTGTTGATCAGTGGAAAGGATGTAAGGGAGTTGCAGTTACGCCACGCGAAGGAAAAGTTCGCCCCCGATGAAGTGTCAATAGCGGGAAAGGATGTGAGGGAGGTGCAGTTATACCATGCGTTGAGGAAGTTCGTCCCCGATGAAGTATCAAGCAAGGGAAAAGATGTGAGGGAGGAGCAATCCCGCCATGCGCTGCTGAAGTTCGCCCCCGATGAAGTGTCGAGTGCGGGAAAGGAGGTGAGGGAGGAGCAGTTATACCATGCGCTGCCGAAGCTCGTCCCCGATGAAGTGTTGATCGCGGGAAAGGATGTGAGGGAGGAGCAGGATTTCCATGTGTTGCTGAAGTTCACCCCCGATGAAGTGTTAATCAGCGGAAAGGATGTGAGGGAGACGCAGGATTGCCATGTGTTGACGAAGTTCGTCCCTAATGAAGTATCAATCAGCGGGAAGGAGGTG
>VMHT01113120.1_pt1 | contig 25100 bp, 20 predicted proteins | sample 4693611 | NCBI WGS metagenome assembly VMHT01 (sample SAMN12280063, study PRJNA550983) | marine metagenome | isolation source: seawater sampled from same location over 5 years 0.02-0.2 micron viral filtrate | place: USA: collected off the coast of southern California halfway between the port... ...
AGTTGATGCAATAGTGACCCATTGATTAAGAGCAATTGCTGCTTGCGTGCCACCGTTAATTGCGTATTTTTGGTCTACTCCGTCGTAAACTTCAACTGTAGAGTAATAAGTAAGTCCGCCAGTAGGAATCCAACTGCCACCACCATTCAAATAGCCACCTTGGGCACCGATCGTGCCATCAAAGGTACGAGTTTCTTGACCACTTGTAGAAACGGCAGGTGAGAACATCCCACTCCAAACGGCACTCTGGTTATACACCGAGCTATTTAATCCACCAGCAGCAATTGTTGTGTTGGAAGATCCGGCGTCCCACGCCCAGCCCACTCCGCTTTCACCATGATAAGTAATATCATCACCATCTGCCAGCGAATAACCGGTGCTGTTAAAAGTTATGGTTGAGCCTGAATTTTCTGAAGCAGTAGTATTCGGATAAAGTTTTTTATTGTTTCCGCGAACAATGTCGTAAAGAGCGTGATTTCGTGCCCCTGCTCTGCTTTTCGTCCAGACTAAATCTGGACTAAAACTATAACCGCTGACGCTTGTTGAGTTGCCTTGGCCTGCTCCAGTAAATAATTTCGTATCAAAATACTTACTGCCATCCGCAATCGTTGGCTCAGGTAAGTTTGCTGTGCATAAGGCTTTGTAGCCGCTTGGTACGTTGCTATTGGCGAAGGCACGTTGGCCGAAGTTCCAATTCCCAGTCGCATCGGATTCACCACTACCAAAAAAGTAAGGACCACTAGTCAAACCAGTAAACGCAGCGGTCCCTGAATTTTGGATCGTCCCATTTTTGTAGAAATAAAGATTGCCACCATCAGCATCGAAAGCTATTCCTACAACGTCGTTAGTAGTAAGGGAGTTCCCGTATGAAGAATCCGAGCCGTTGTTATATGTTACGCCAGTGTGATTATATCCATACTGTGACGCTTGCGATCCAAAATAACTGGAAAAAACAAGCGCATTTGAAATACCTGCCAAGAACCTTGTTCCTGTCATCGTAAATTCTGCATACCATTTACCAGAAGAAACCCCAATCGTTGAGTAAGACTCTTTGCCGCTACCAGATCCCAAAGCAGTAATATCTAGATTGCCATTAGCAATAGTTACCTGACTCCCAAGCGTTAAAGGATTGAGCGTCGCATAATTGCCCGTGATTTCTCCGCCCGCTCCAGTGTCACTTGCTGTGTCGCCGTTGGTTGGGGTGTCAACTAGGGAGTCGTTGTCTGGAGAAGTTATTACACCGGTCCCCAACAAAGAATACGTTGCACTTGGTACATTTTGCACACGGCAGTACCTATAACGAGTGCCTGAGACCACAAGCGAGTGAGTTCCATTTGCAATCGTACCGCTATTCGGTCCAGCAACTGCACTTGCAAAACTTGGATCGTTTGATAAATACCAAGTTTGATCGCTTTGTGATCCTACGCTCCAATTAGTTAAGCTAAAACTTTGTGCAGTATTGCCAAAATCCCATGTAATTACCCAACCGCTATTTGTAGCAGTCCAAGTATTGCCGGAATAAGATCCTAAAGTGTCAACGTTACCAATTGCAGCATTGTATGCTCCGGCAGCAACACCTCCTCCTGTATAAGTAAGATGAATTATTGCTTTAGCATTAGAACTGCCAACGCTTAAATTATTAACTGTCCAGGTGTTCGAGTTACCGGATGAGTCGGTGCCCAGCGCCGCATTGCTGCTGTTATCTGCAAACTTAAGCCTGAATCCATTCGTCCCAAACGTAAGCCCGGCTGTATCAATGGCTTGCCACACTCCGTTATCGTCAAATTCCCCAAATGACAGGTGGTCAAGCTGAGACCCGTCGATGAAGTTCACCTCGGCTAGATAAGTATTATTAAAAAGTGCAGCATTCTGATAACAGCCAATCGTATGTATTACGGCAGAATTGATGTAAGTTTCTCTGTTCAGCGATGGGTAATTTGATGTAGAAAAACTTGTAACTTTTACACCATTTATATATAAAGAAACTCTTTCGGTCGAAGTGCTATTTGTCGTGTCAATTGCCAATATAAAATGATACCAAGCAGACGTATCTCGGAAAAGTTGATCTGTAGTCAGTACCCAATCAAGACTACTAGTGTAGTCGTAAATAGTTAATTTATCGGAGCTATTAAACTCAAAACCAAAACTAGTGGTTACGTCAGCTCCACTTGAAAAAAGTGTTTGTTGAGCTCCTATCTTTGCACGTTTTACCCAACTGCTCCAAGTCCACGTCTTGCGACTACCTGCAGAACTTGGGGTTCTAGATAAATAGGCAGAATCACCTGAGTTAAACCTAAGACTACGTTCAATCTCGTAGCCACCACCTCCTTGTCCAGAGGCACCGGCTAGAATATTATTAGATACTACACTCATGAATAATCAGCAGTAAAGACTGCATGAATAGAAGTTCCAGATCTCACGATGTAATCAACTCTATCTACTTTCGATGCAGCACTTAGCGTTGGTGCAGTACCTGTCGTAAAGTCCCAATAGCTACCCCAAGCTCCGGTATAACCAGTGCTACCTTGGACAAGAAAGATAGAACCTGATTGACCAGCAACTAGGTTTGTAGGGTTAGCAATTGTTGTGTTCTGACCTAATGTCAAACTAAAGTTATTAGATGCACTGAAGTCTGGAGTTACCGTAGTACCAGGCGTCAACGTAGTAATCGTTGCACGTTGTGCAGCAGTAAACGTCTGAGCAGCATCAGTTACAGCATTAGTAGCTGGTAGTGCATTTGCCTCTACAAGGGCTGAACCCTCTTTAACGTACAGTTTGTCTTGGTCTGTTGCATAGCAAATTTCTCCTTCCTGAATATCGGATACGGAGGAATTAAGATTTGAATAAGTACCCCGTGCAACACGCACTGGAGTCCTAGAAGCAGGTGTAGGCATTAGAATGATCCTCCGTCAATAGTCAAAGTAGATGAGATAGTAGATGTTCCGTTATCAAAGTTTCCTGCATCAATTGCAATTACTTTGTTATCGTCAACGTATTGTTTAGTAGCAGCATGTAAGGTCGCTGTAGGTGCAGCATGTAAGGTAATAAAACCTGTCATAGTGCCACCAGTAAGAGCAAGTCTGGAAGATACATCTGCTGTACCCCAAGACAATGAACCACTACCATCAGTAGATAAGAACTGACCGTTAGTACCAGTAGTATTAGGTAGTGTCAGCGTATAGTTAGCACCGGCACTATGTGGTGGTCCTTTAATCTTAATACCGTGAGAGTTATTCTCACAGTTAAGAGTTAGTTCACCACTACCATTTGTACCATCACCTTTGACAATAACATTATCATCAAAGCTAACAGCACCAGTAAAAGTACCGCCAGCTAGTGGCATCTTTGTAGCAATATTAGTAGTATTAGTATTACCAGCAGTCTTTGTAAAATACCTATCCTCTGGATCATTAGCAAAGTAATCAACCCAGTTCCAGGTAGAACCTGAAGAACTATATTGAATACGTGCTGTAAGACCAGAGCTACCAGTAAAGCCAACTGGATAACCAGTCAACGGTGTAAAGCTTTGGATACCCGTTGAATCAGCTACTTCGACTCGATCGTTATCACTAGGAGACGATGGAATGCCTGCTACGTTTGCAACTGGTGAATAGAAAGCAGCACTAGAGACAGCACTCTGAGCTGCGTTAGCCGTAGCCACAGCAGCCGTAGCATTGGTATCTGCTGTATTAGCTGTAGTTACCGCAGCAGTAGCATTTGTATCTGCTGTATTGGCTGTAGTAACTGCATTATTAGCTGTAGTTGTAGCAGTAGCAGCATTAGCTAGTGCCGTATTAGCAGTTGTGGTTGCAGAGTTAGCAGTTGTAATTGCTGTAGCAGCATCTGTAGCTGCTGAGTTAGCAGTATTTACAGCAGTAGTTGCATTAGTAGATGCAGTGTTTGCTGTATTAACTGCTGCTGTAGAGTTAGTTTCAGCAGTATTAGCCGTGTTAACAGCAGCCGTTGCATTAGAAGATGCTGTATTAGCAGTAGCTACAGCAGCACTAGCGTTAGTATCAGCAGTGTTTGCAGTAGCAACCGCAGCATCAGATTTAGTATTGGCTGTGTTAGCAGTAGTCACTGCTCCGTTAGCAGTCGTTACAGCAGAGTTAGCTGTGGTTACTGCACCGTTAGCTATAGTGGTAGCTGCTGCGGCTTCAGTATCAGACTCTTGTGTAACGTATAAGTTTTGAGTGAAGTTTTGGTTTAGATCCTCAGCTTTAATGGCGGAGCCAGGGAAAAAAGTAGAGCTAAGAGTATCGATAATAGTATCACGAAAGATACGAATAGCGACACCATTAGCAGGTGCTGTGGTGAATGCCAGCGTTGTAGCGTTAGCAAATGTAAATGCAGTTGTAGCAACTGTGTCAAGTGTTACCTTGACATCAGCTTGTTTCAAATATTCAAATGTAAATGAATAGTTCGTTGTAGAACCATTCCCTGTGTATTCGATAAAAGTGTTAGCCATTACGCTTTAGTGTTTGTGTTTAATAAGAAAACGCTTCCATCCGATCCAAAAATTCACGTGCTGCATCTTGTTGACCTCTTTGCAAATAAATAGAAACGGTTTCGTTGATAAACTGTTTTTTAGAAATTGCATCACGTTCAGATGACAAGGCAGCAGCAGCATTCATAGCGTTACGTAATTCAAAACGCAGTTTTTTGTGGATACCTTCAAAATTACTTAGGTCAACAGGTAACCCTTGTCTTACAGCTCTCATGTAATTTTTTCTAAACTGTTTTGCGTCAGAAGTACGCATTACACGCTTAATACCTTCTAAAAAGAATTTTTCACGACCCATAATGTTGGTAATTTCAGACCGTTGTTCAGGTGTATATTCAACGCCGCGGCCATTAGTACGAAGGCTTGGGCGTGCGTCAAACTCAACCATTTGCAAGAATTCTTTTTCTTCAGAAATTTTTCCGCTAACTTTCCAAGGCATGTAATTGTTCCAGACACGTGTCATGAAACCTTCAAACATGTTGCCAGCTTTGTCTGGGTATCCAATTCGGTCACCGTCAATCCAGTCGTATTTTTGTGGCATCTGGCTTTTGAGAAACGGCAGGCGGTTGCGTGCCATGTCAAAGGTAGTTGACTGTACTTCCTTCAGACCAGGGTCCATAAGACGTGAAATCTCGGCCATTTGACTAGACATTGGTGCGTTAGCAGCAACCAAGAAACTGCCAGCCCAACGATTAATAGCACCGACATCACCACGTGCAACGTCTAAGAATGGTTCTAAACCAGCCATAAATGACTTGTCAGTTACTGATGCTGCAAGAATAAATCCAAGTTTACGGAATTGTTCACTGATGTCATTAGGTGTAAGTGAATCCATGTTATCTGCCACGTCAGCAACCGCAGCAAACCAATTGCTGATAGGGCCAAGGTTGTCGTAACTTACCCAATTACCACCAGGCAACCTAATAGAACGCGGTTTCCAGCCAGTCTCACGACGCAATGCTTGCTTTTGTTTGTCAGCAAGACCATTGCCAGTGATTCTGTCAGTCATAAACAAGCCAACAGCAGAACTGACCATCAAAGTACCAAGAGCAGTACGACCATAAAGGTCAGCACGAATCTCTCCATACTTTTGGAACTTTTGCTCATAGCTCATTTTAGACAAGTCACCGTCCTTTAAACCACGTGACTTAAGGACATTATCAATGTCTTCCTTAGCCATGTCTTGTGGCTTAAGTTTAAAGTTGCTGTACTCCATCATAAACAAGTTATGTGGGGAGTAAGACTTAGCCAAAATAAGGTCGTTTACAGGTGTTTTGGTAAACAGCAAGAACGGCTTCATGATGGGGAACCGAGCAACTAAACCAGAAACTGCGTTCGTGGCTTCGTTGTCCACAGACATTGCAATTTCACCAGACGTAAATTTAACAACATCATCATTGATAAGACCATCTTCATCAAACATACCTTTGTAGATACGGTCGTAATGTTCTTTAGCTGCTGCTTCAGTAAAGGTCCTTTTACCATTATCAGTAACTAGGTCAAATGCTCTGCCACGTGCTTCTGCATGAGCAATCATGGTTTGAGTAAACCCGTCAAGAGCTTGCATAGCACGGTTACCAAAACGAAGCCAAGGATGATTAGCCAAATCATTCATTTCTTGGATGCGTTCTACAGCAATCATCGGTCCTAGGTCACCTTCAGCTTCTTTGGCTACGGCAATCCTTTTCAAGATGTCAATTTGATCTTGGTTTTTGACAAAGATATTTTCACGACCAAGGTCAGCAACATTAGGTTCAGTTGCACTGCGTTTAAATACTTCACCCATATACTTGAGTGATTCATGCAGCACGTCTAAATCCATACCGTACTGGTAGATAGCACGACGCATCTGTTGTCCCTCGCCAAAGCGAAGACCACCAATCATTGCACCAAGTGGCTTCTCAACCAAACCTGCCATGTTACTAACTCCAGCTTTAATTGGAGTAGCAAATGCACTGAGAGTTGAGTTGTAGACGTTAGACCAGAAACCTTGCAAAACTACTGACTGGGTACCAACATCACCATCAATAAGTGCTTTACGGATAGTGCCTGTAGATTCTTTGAGGAACTTGTTTAGTGACGCCATAGTGTTTACCTTTCCATCGGTAAACTCATAGGCCATCAACAAAGCATTAAAATACTCAGGATTTTTTTCTTTGACTTCACGTAACACGTCTGTAGTCATCTTTGCATCCATGCGAATCTTGTCGATAGCACGGAGTGTATCGTTGGATTCTTCTTTCATAATCCGGTCGATACGTGATGCATACGCTTGCTGATTAGCTTTGGATTGAACACTGCCTTCCATCTTAAGGCGGTTCCACATGTTAGTCAGGTTTAGTGCCCGTCCACGTACATATGTAGCCCGTCCACGCATAGCCATCAAATACTCAAGACGATCGATGAGTTGTTCTGATGCGTTGTCAATAGCAGGTGTGCCATCAGTCAGGCGGATACCTTGTGCAGTGTCAGATACTTGTCCAGACAGTGAAGTTGCGAGGTATGTTTCTGCTTTAGCCTGATCCATGTTGACCAGGTCACTCGTATACTTTTTAATTAGTTTGCGGGCAGCTTCCATACCTGTGGAACTGAGTGTAGTTACACCCATTTCACCAGACTTTTCAGTAAGCTCCTTAGTAAACATTGCCTTCATCTGTTCGATGGGCATGTTCCAATACTTCTCTGCCATCTCATCACCAACTTTGGCGATTTCTTTAGCAGTAGCGTAGTCACCATTAGGAAACTTGACGTCAATATCAGTGTCCTTAAGTTGCTCACCAATACCACGCAAGGTGACATTCATGTCGTAATCAAGGTCCAGACCACGTTTAATTAGTCCGTCAGGTAAAAGACTACCGACACGACCATAAATACTGCCGCCGCCATTTGTAGCAACCTGCCAAGCGTCAATAGCTGCAAGGTTGACATCACCATCAACGGATCGTGCAATAATTTCTTGTTCACCATACAGGTCATGGACACCGTAAATAGGCTCTGACAAAGCAAGCTCTACGTCTCCACCTGCTTTTTCTACAGCTTTGTTGTAATTGTATTCACCAATGTTATCAAGAGCATTTACACGCTGTTCTGCAGAAAAGTTGACAGCTTCTTCTGGCGTTAGGTTTTGTTTAGCGTTGTATTTTTCAGTGTAGACACCAGCTTTTTCTGACTTCGGTACGTACGTGGTACGGAGACCACGGACATTCTTAAGCAACTGCAGACCGCCAATCAGTACGTCAGTACCTATACCAAGGTAGACACCTTCAGTAACGTTCTTTGCACGCTTAACATCAGCACCATCAGTAGGTAATGTTGCCAAATCTTCAGGAATCCAGCCATACCAACTAGGCCAATTTTGTTTTAGTGTGCCAGCTAGGTTTTCATCTGTCTGGTTAATTTCAACGGTGTAGTCAACAAAAGCACCAGTGCCTGCGCTGAATGCCATACCACCGATCTTTTTGACCATTGGATCAACAAGGAACTTGGCTTTTTTATATCTGCCAGCTATAGTTGCCGCTTTCGCAGCAAGACCGGCTGAGCCAAGGCCACCTAAACCAACAGTAGGAATAATGATGGATGACAAGTTACGTACAGTTTGAGTGACTTCACTTTCAAACTCAGGTACTTTCGGAATCTCTACACCAGGAACAAGATTTAAAAAATCTACAGCAAAGTCGGTTACACCAACAACTGGAGCTGCAGCTAACTCACCAGCAAATTCAATTGCTGATTGTTCCTCTTGTTCTTCGTCTTCTCTTTGTTCAGTTTCAGCAGCAACCTGTGGGTCAGGTCCTACTGGTTCAGGTGTTTGTTCTTTAGTTGTAGGTTGTTGTGGTGAAGCCGTAGCTTCGGGTTGTGCAGTTTCTTGCTGTTGTTTTGCGAGTTCTTCTTGAGCTTTTTGCTGTTCAATAAACTCGTCATCGATGTCGGGCGTACCCGGCATTCCGCTAAGATAACTATTCATTTTCTAAAGGGTCAAATCCGATCAAAGCATTAGCACGTGCAGACCACTCAGCTTCAGCTTCATCGGTGTATGGAAGGTTAAGTGGTGGGGCAACATCAATAGCTACGCCGCGTGAATGTGCACTACCAGTATCGTTAGGTCGCAAGTAAGATGTCACACGGTAGCCGTTTTGTTCAAACAAAAGCTTTGCAGCAGCAGCTTGTTGTTGAGTTGCAAACTCGTAATGATTATGGTAATTCTTGCCACCATGACCACGAGGTCCGTCACCGTTATCATAGACAATACGTCCGTCAGTTTTGCCACGGATCGTAGGGTCACCACTGACATATTGGACAACTTTGTACATTGACGAACGGACCGGTGCAAATGCTCCAGTTTGAGTGTCTCCAACGTTTGCACGGCCAGTACGTTCTGGTGTGCGGAAGGTGTTGCGGATCGGGCTGTAAGGAGTTATTTCGAATTCACTGTAACGCCTTTTCTGCTCTTTATTAAGTGCGTCTACTTGTAGTGTAAGACTGCCATCTCCAATGTATGGTGCGATGTCATTCAGCACTTGCAATGGGTTACGGTTAGTTGTTTCAGCAACATAAGCAATTACAGGTGGCATATTCCATTGTTTTTCTGTGTAAGTTGTAAGTGCCTTTTCTATTTCCGCATGATTCATTTGTTGTGCAATCAGTTGATAACGCTGTGCAGCTGGTTTCGTGGTATCTTTAAGAATATCTCCAATTTTATTCATTTGTTTAATACCAGTAGTCTGGGCTGCACTTAGCTGTTGCTTCTGCTGTTCGTTTGGTGATTGAATGATAAATTCTTTAAATGCGCCAGTTTCTGTCAAACCCTCTTTTAGAGCGTTTTGAATATCAATATTTACTTTTGACAATGCTTGCTCACGTGCCTTATCGAATGTAGCACCAGGGACTGCTGAAAATTGTTGCAAATAAGTTCTATAGTTTTGCTTGAATTTATTTACTGCTAGGGTGTGGTTAACCTCATTTAATGCTCCAAACGCTCTAACATTGCCAAGAATTTCAGGACTGTTGTTAACAGTGCTTTCAATCATTGACATATGAAGCTGTGTCGTTGTATCTGCAAACAAACTATCAGATTGCTTGGCTAGGTTCATAGCACGATTTAGTGCCTCAGGGCTTTCATAGTGACCACCTAGAGCAATGTCCATGGTCAGACGTCCAGTTTTATACAGCTCGTCGTTAGTAGCCTTTGTTTGACGCCAACGCTGTGCATCAGAAGTGATACGACGTGCATTTTGCAACATCTTAGACTCACGTCCAAAGTAAAGAATAGTGCCACGGCTTTCAATATCTTTGACTTCTGCATCGGTCAAGTCACCGTCACCACCAAGCTTGTTCATTTCATCAACAACCCAAGCATCATATTCAAGCTGCTTTGCTTGTTCCTCTCTGTTAGCGTCTTGGTTTTGTCTAGTAACAATGCTGTTTTCAATGTCTTCTAATTCAGCAGCAAAGGTTGGAAATGATTCACGCAGTGTTTGTCCATTAGAACCACTACCTGGATAATCAAGAATTGAATCGATGACACCAGCTTCGAGAGCATAAGCACCACTTTCTTTTGATTTAGTTTCTAAATACTTACGAAGATCTTCCCGTTTTTGAAAGGAAGGATTTGTACTGTTCCAACGAATTAAACCTGCTACTTGGTCTTGGTTAAAAGCTACAGCAAATGCGTTTTGACGGTCTTGTGTGAGTTCTTTTTCTTGCAGTGCTCGTCTGTCTTTAAGAAAAAGGTTACGACGGTTACCGACCAATTCGTCTAGTTTCGCGTAGACACCAGCACCTGCAAGAACTTCAGGACGTGCTTGACCTACAAAGTTGACCTCCATAAACTCACGCTTTGCTTCAGTCAAGAAAGCGTCAAAGTCAGTGATGGGTGCGTTTTGTTCTAGCTCTTTAGCACGGATCTTTTGCTCGAGAAAATCTGGAAATTTGTTTAGGCTGTTTTGAAATAACTGTTTATGCTGTACCCAACGTTTTGTGTTCCGGTTTTGGTAGACCGCAAACATGCCATCAATAAGGCTAGTGTCAGCATCAGGTCCAAACATTTCTTGGACACTGTCTTGTGCAGCAAACTCTGAACGTGTTAGATTGTCGTCCATTTTTTGGTACGACACCATTTGATCATAAGTTACACCAGTCCTTGAAATGACGTCATGAGCAGCAGCAACCTTTTTCTCCTCTTGCTCCTGCATGTAGTCACCAAGCATACTAAAAGCAGTTTGGCTAAAAGCACTAATGTTGGCTAGATCAGTTTGTCTTGACTTGTTTTCAGCATCCAGATTATCCATCTGAATTTTGTAGTCACGATCCAACGCATCCTTATAGGATTGCCGTTGCAATGACTGCATTCGGTAGTTGGTTTCGCGGTTAGCGTCTTCAGCAGAGTTGACTAGGCGTTGTGCACGCAAGTAAATCTGTTCGTTTTCTTTTGCGAATTCACGAGCACGTTGTACACCACGAACTTGTTTTTCTGTTTGTCGCTCAATCTTAGCCGTTTGGTCTGGAACCCGAATTTGAAATTCACTAAAACTTCCCGGCTTAGAGTATGTCTTGTAATTTTTAGGCATAGTTGAAAGTTTTATTTGGTGAATCCAACAACTTGTGAAGCAATTTGCATGCTATTACGGAAGAAAGCACCGGCCAAGTTAGCTTGATAAGGAATGCTCTTCATTGGTTTAGGACCTTGCTTCGGCTTGTAAATGTCTTGGTATTGTGGGAACGGCAGTGCAAGTGGCTTAGGCAGCGGTGGTGAGATTTGTGGTTTCAGCATAATGTTAGCCTCAGCGTCTATGTCAGCCTGCAGCCTTTGCATTGCAATTTGACTTCGGTTTAAACTGTCAGCAGCGACTAGGTTGTTTTCACTCAATTCAAGTGCAAGATTGTCCTGCATATTTTGCTGACGTGCAACCAAAAGGTCCATATCAACCTGCCCTGTATCCATCATCAGTTCATTGACAATGTCACTCTCTACAGCGTTAGCTTCAGCTTGAATAGCATTAAGACTTTTAGCAGCAGCCCGTCCAGCTTGTCCACGTGCAGCAGCTTGACCTTTAGCTTTGAGAGCAGAGATACCAGCTGTACGCAGTTGAGAAGTAGCCCCTGCTTTAAGTTTTTTCTTTTTGAGCATCAGACCATGTGCCTGAGCTGTGTAGTTAAGAAGAGTCTCTTGACCACTTAGCTCTAGCTCAATCTGCTGCTCCATCAAATTACGGTCTGCCTGAAGATTAGCAAACTCACTAGCAATAAAATTAAAACCTTTTTGTTGAACAGCTTGCTCAACGGATTGGTTGTAAGACCGCATATCTTGAGAAAACTCAAAATCACGGATTGCCATTTTAGTATTCCAATCCTGCTGACGGTTGTTGGCTTGGAATTGAAGATCGCGCCTCAGATTTTTTTTAGAAATCTTTTGCCCTTTTACTTCGTGCTCAAACCTACGCTCTAGCTCTTCACCTTCATATGCATAGACCTCTTTGTTATATTTATTAGTTTCCTTTGCTACTTTTTTTGCGTGTGCGTTTTGTGTAGATGCACCACCTGTAAAAATGTCGCCAATAGTCTTAAATATATTTAGCTCTAAACCAGACTCTTCAAGCTGTTGATCCAGTATATTTTGTTTTGGGTTAAACATCAAGCCCTCCTATAGAATCGCGGTGTATATTGTCCTTCCCACATCATCGCATTAACGGCAACTGGAAAAGGTGAGTTATTGAACATTTTTAGTCTAAAGTTTTCAGTGCGTTGATGGATGGGGATAGTAAATACAGTTTCGTTATTAAGAGGTACGTCGTTAGCAAGATACTGGTTTGCTTCTGCTACAGGTTGAATGTCAAACCATTCATCAATGTAAAACTTGATAGCAGCGTTGTTAGCGGGTGCTGTGGTTAAGACAATAGTTGTGTCGTTAGTAAAGGTAAAACCCGTCTCATTGACACCGTTGACACTGACTTTAACATCAGACCTGTCAGCAAACTTTAGATCACGTTTGTTAAAAGTGTAGGTAGTGGTAGAACCATCACCAGTAAACTCAACACTATATGGCAATCTGCCTTGTTGTTTAACTTTGAAACTCATCATACCTGACAAACCAACTGCAAACTTCATACGTGCAATAGTAAGATTAGCTGTAAAATCTGTAATTCTATTGTCAGGTCGGTAGTATGTACGAGGTAGCTCTACATCAAAATTATACTTAAATCCAACAATAACATCACCAGCAACGTCAAGAGCGTCTTCACCAGATGCTGTCAAATTTTTGTTGGGAATAATAAAGAAAGTTTCAGTGCTGGGGGAGTTGGGACCATTTGTATCAGACGCACGTTCAGGTGTAAGGGTGAAGCCTGACTCGACAAATGTACCACTACTTGTATCGCCTTTAATTACAATGATAGGTGTCAAAGACGAAACGTCATTGTACGGTATGTAGCATTTAGTCTGGTCATTAACAGAATCGTAAACAACTGCATTAGATGCAATGTTTTTGTACAGGTCAATAGAAGGGTTGACCTTTTCACCTTCGTTGTTGACGATAATAGCTTGTTCAGGACTTTGGCTAAGTGCAGCTTTGAGCAGTGTAAACTGGTTACCCTGTTTAGTCACTGCGTACATAATGTCAGAATCAGGTGCAAGGAACTGAACAGTACCTGGCATTAACCAACTGACCCACGATTGCATTAGGTTGGTTTGCCCATCGTTGTAGTAACGGAACAGAAACACTTCATTAAGGCTTTGACCACTTAAAGCAATCAAAGAGTTTTGAGGACTAGAAACCATCAAATCAATGCTTGGTGAAATCCATTCTTTTACGACACGAGAAGTGTCCAAAACTTGTGGGTTTTCTTGCTGACCACGTGTAACCATGCTGAACACACGGCTATAACCAGGTGTCTTGCTAACAAAGTTGATGTTACTACCAACGTCCACAGGATGGATATTACGATCCATCTGGTAGTTAGAAAGCGTTCTAATTGTTGCCAATCCAGGTGTCAACACACCGGTATCAGAAAACAAAATAAATTGTTGATTCTCACTAAACAACACAACACCCTGAGCTGTAGGAATTACAGCACTTAGCGACGTAGGTCGAATAGAAGAACAACTAATGTCAATAGGGTCAGAATCAATAACAGTCTGAGCGGTGGTAAAAAAGAAGTTATAAAAATCACCTGATCGACTTAGAATGACATTGTCACCAGAAATAAAGCCAAGGCGATTGTTATGAAAGAACCCACCTGTAATTTTATTAGCTACAAAACTAGGCTGTGAATTAGTTTCGTCGTCACCTACTTGCCTGTCAACATAATTAATTTCTCTAAATATAAACGTGTTAGTAGCTGTGTTGACAAGTTCATGTGGCATTGTGGAATTGTCAAGTCCAATTGAAACTGTTGGATTGATTGTCTCTTCCCAAAACCCTTCACCGCCAACACCATTGTGTGCTACAAATTTCACCCAATAGTCAGCATCATTTGCACCAGTCAGTACAACTTTAATAATTCTTCCATGCCTAGATTGGACAGGAAGGTCACTAATGTTTGTAACCTTATCTTCTATTGCTACTAAGTCAAGGTTATTAATACCGCCTTCTGCATGAATGCCCATGTCAGCAGTGTGGACAAGCTCTAGCTCGTTTGCAAATTTAGTAACAGTAATACCAGCATGGCTGCCAGTCATTGATTCAATGTCTGACTTGATTGCATTAAGAACTTCAGTGGAATCACTAGAACTACTTGCAGTAAATGTTGCTGTTTGCGTAGAACCACCAACAGTGATGTCAACTGTATAAACAGCGCCGTTTATAACAGTACCAAGCACCAAAGACACTGACCTAAGTGGATTATAGGATGAGTCAGAAACAGCAGTGTCAGCAATTACGTTGTCTTTGCTGTTAATAATAATACTGGTGTCCTGGACAGTAATGATTTCATAATTATCTTTAGTCCCGTCTAGGTATCCAGTGCCGTTAGGAAACGTGACTGTAGCTGCAGTGCCAGTTAATGCGTTCCAAATGTCAATGTCAGTACCTTTGATTACACCAATGTACTCTTCATCATCGTCACGTTTAATGTAAAACCATTTACCACCATCGTATGTAGTACCAGTACCTAGGTTAAGAATGTGCTCAAAACCAGGTCGCTTAGTCAATCCATATGTAGCATCAGGAAATCCGTTGTAGCACTCACGGACTTGACCTGGCAGCATTTTATTATCTGATTGTTTGGACACGCCACCAAGGTAGGTTCCGATCCGCTGAGTGACTGATGCCATTTATCGATAAAGTGCGTTGTAAGGTTGATAGCTTTGGTAACGATTGGTTTCTCCAGAATGTCCAAAGAACGTATAGTCACCTTGATTGCATTCATATTCCATAGCCATAGCCCTGGTAAATGCTTCTTTTTGTTGAAGGATTTGATATTGATTTGCGTCACCAACAATTCGACTTGACGTAATCGATGCAGCACGTGCAGTAATAAAATCTGCAATAGGTTTAGGCAGATCTACCCAATCAAATAGCCAGACAATGTCACACTCAATGTCTTTCGTGAATGTGTATGTGTGATGTGCCTTGTCGTATAGCTTACCGCTACGACGAATAACGTCAAGTTCTACGTTGGCTGCGTTAGTGGTTGTATCAATCTGCAGAATATTATTGGGAATGGCAATTTCGTTGTCATTATTACGAGTCATTTTATAATGACCCTCTTTGTTAAATGTCCATCCCTCCGCCTGTACTTCCCGTGAGACTTCAAGCAAAGTCTGATAGGCAATCGCAACGTCCGGGTTGGTTTGATCTAGGGTAGTCACAGGCGCTTGACCACATGACTGCAGAATTTGATTCACAGCGGAAAGTTCTTGCTGCGAGTTAGTGGTAGGAAAAGCCATATAAAAATAAAAAAAGGGACCCCGGAGGATCCCTGTATAAGTTGATTTAAATAATCAGAATGCAGCAGGTGCAGAAGCGGTACCAGCGTACAGCTCCACAGCACATGCAGGGTTCAGGTAGTCAGAGCCCATGGCAAGACGACCCAGGATTACGTCACCTTGGTAGACCACGGAGACGTCACCACTGGTGACCTGGACCTGAGGACCAATTGCTTCCACGCAGCCAGCGGCTTCACGTTGGAAAATAATTCCACAGGAATTAGCGAATTCGGTTTCTTCACCGTACTCGTTGTTGATGCCGGTGACATCGTTAGCAGCATCTTCCAAAGCTTCACCAACGAAGGAGCCGGTGTTACCAGGAGAAGTGGTGCCAGGGTTAGTCGCAGAACCAGTACCGTACTTGGTGCCATACTGGCTAAAGAACGGAATGTTCATGGACTTGTAGATCTTGATACCAGCAATCTCAACAATGCCCTGGCCGCTTTGCAGCGCAGCGCCTTGCTCGTCGCGGTTGATCAGACCGTTGTTACCGACCTCTTGGATCAGTGCATAGTATTGGCGAGGGTTCAAAACACCCACGCGACCTTCAGAAGACACACCCTTTTCGTCCATCGCAGCAGCGGCGTCGAAGAAAGCGGTGGTCAGGTTTTGAGCATTGTAAGCATCAGAAGCGTTAGCAGTGGTGCCAACACGAATCTGGGTGCCGCCGGGCTCAACAAAACTAGACTTGGTAACCGGGGATGCAGCACGTGCGCCACGGGTGACAGCACGGAAGATAAGACGGTCATACTTTTGGGCCAAAGCGTAGCCGATCTTACGGCTAATCTCAGAACGCAAATCGTAGTGAGACAGAGTCTCGTCAAGATCATACACGAAAGCCGAGCTGATGAGCAGATCGTCAACCGTGATGGTCTTTTCAGCCACCGGAGGTGCACCGTCGGAGTTACCGAGGATAGCGTTTCCGGGGGTGTGGAATTCAGCAGTTGTGCGTCCCGTGTAGATGAACTGCATAGACTTGCCGTTCTTCAGGGTGCGCTTCATGACCAGGTCACGAGCGATTGCATTGTACTGGAAACCTTTGAACATTTCTCCACTGAACAGTTTCAAGTAGAGAGCGCGGGCGTCTCCCGCGGAGTTTGATTGACCAGCCCTAGTTAGGGAAGTGGTCAGATCAGAAGACTGATGTGCCATTTGTTAGGTAATAATAGTTGTGTATAAACAGTCTCCAAACGTTTGGAAAAATTTTTGTGGTCTATCCCACCGTCTAGACGGCGAAGGGTGTCTTCCGTAGAAGGCCAACGCCAATGCAAGGGAGGTCCGACTTTGAGGTGCCTCCCAAGCTTTTTACAAAAGTCCTTTAAGACACTTCTTTTGTTTGCGACATTGTGGTTTTTTGTCACCACAGTGACCACAACGATTGAAAACTACATCACCAGAATCAGGAGTCATCTTAGTGATAGCAGCCTTAGCAACCTTAGATTGATGTGGCATAATAAATTTTTAGTTATGTGCAGTTTGCAATGGTGCGCTTAAGGATGTAAGAAACGCCCCGATACTTTAAGACAATTTCTTTTTGCTTGGCTTGCTGTTCACGGATGCGCTGACGGATTTCGATTTGAGACATGATTAGTTCAGAAAAAACCTACCCCCCGTTCCATGGTTAGGTTGCCTGCGTCCCAATAATGGGATGAACGTACGGCTTGACTTTAATCAGAACTCGTAAACAAATCCAATTTTAGTGCCAAAGAGATTGTCAATATCTGAGGTCATAAAAGATGCCTCAGCATATGCGGACACACTATCGAAGAGATCGGCCGATCCTCCAACTTTGCCTGACAATTCAAGCTCAGTGTCACCATTATCAGGGGCAACGATTGCAGGCCCTGCCTGAATATACCAGTTGTCCTTTTTGTAACCAACGTGGTTGTCGATGACAGTGACACCATAATCAGAACCGGCAAAACTAGAGTTGGCTTCGACGTTCAAATATGGTCCTGCAGTGGCAGGAGCTGTAACAGCAATAAGTGCTGCGGGAAGGAAAGCAATGGGTTTCATGTTAAGCGTAGCGTTTTTTAGCGGTTTTGGCAGCACGTTTGAAGTTGCTGGCAGTCGGTGCTTTTTTAGAGCCCGGCGTCCTCATCTTCTCCCCACTGCCTGCGGCGATACGACGCCGCTTAGCGTGGATGTTAGCGTAGAGTCCAGGTTTAGCCATACTTTTTTTTAGATTTCTTTTTTGCTAAAGGAAGCTGTGGTCCTGTCCGACGAAGAAAAGTATCTTTTTCGTTAGAGTTGTCAGTGCTTTTGCCTTTGTTGTAGATCTTCTGTTTCTTCTGTGCACCTTTGTGGCCTGGGCCAATATCAAAGGACTGTGAAACAAAATTACTATTAAAAGCTTTTTGGTCAACGCGATGCTTTTTCATCAGCCCATACCCCGACGACGGCGTAGTGCTTTAAAGTCAGCACCGTCAATCTTCATTTTGTTGCCAGCCATGCCAGCAATCTTCTGTTGCTTAGTTGACAGTTTTTTATTTTTCTTTTTAGGGCGACCCACTTTGGAGCCGTATGTTCCAGGTCCGTCAGGCATAGTTAAAAATCAATGTCAGATAGTTCGAGCTTACGCATAATGTCGTTCCTGTATGCAGCGTCACGCTCGTAACGAGGATCGTTCATAGCATTGACAAGTTCAGCTTGACTACGGAAACTATCAGCAGAATCCGTGGCAGCACGTCCTTGTATCAGCTCGCCTTCAGTACCGATTGAATCTTGGTACCGAAGGGCGAGTGCTTGGATGGCAAAGAAAGCAGCTTCAGTGTTTCCACTGTCCATAATCGCATCATACATATTAATCTCTTGTTCGGAAAAATTATCTTTTGCCCAACCAAGTAGATTACCGTATTGCTGGTCACCACCGACCATGCCTTTAAGCTGCGTTGCAGTCTCTTCGGTCATAGGTTCAGCTGCATTTTCTTCCATCTGACGACGGTAGTCAAGGTGCATTTGTGCCAGTTCAGTTGGATCTGCATTACTAATTTCGTCCAGGATGTCATCACTAAACTCGTTGTTTAGCTCACCTTCCCAAAGACGATCAAACAAATCACTGTCGATTTCTTCAGTCTGCTGCTCATCTTCTACTTGTTCTTCTGACTCTTCATCATCAGTACCAAGTTTTTTTTGCAGTTCAAGGTATGCAGACTCAAGTTCTTCTGCGTTCTTATATTTGCCAGCCAGCATTTGTTCATGCTGTGCCTCTAGTTCTTCGCCTACTTGTAGAGATTCTTGTTCATCTGCATTAAGTTCACCCGGACCATTTTCTTCCGGGATCATAGACATTACTTCAGCCATAGTTAGGTGGGTAGATCTTCTTCAGGTGGTTGTTGTGCTGCTTGTGGATTCTTTGTTGGATCCATCATTGGCGTTTTCATTGCATCAACGCTAAGCTTCTGTTGTTCAAGAAGCATTTGTTGTTGCATTGCTTGCTGACGTTCACCTTGTACTTCTGCCATAGAACGTACAAGATTCAGTACATCAATACCTTGCGATGCAGCTAAACGTTTGATGACTTCATCAGTGTTAATAAATTGTGCAATAGCCTCAGGTCCTACAGTCTGTGCCAGTGTTGTCAAGAACGAACCAAGGCTTTCACGATCTTGGCCGCGGCCTAGTGCATTGACACCTGCAACAATAGTAGGTTTGACAATGTTTTTAGGAATGCGTGGGATTTCACCCTTACGCTGTGCTTCACTAAGTTTACGATTTAGGTACGGAACAAGGAAATCAACAGTCAGCAAACTGAACAGTCCACCAAGTTGTTTTTCCAATTCCATTTGTGTCATACGTACTTCTTCTGCAGTTGTACGTTCTGACTGTCTGACGTTAAGAATTAGAAACGCTTCACTAAGACGACGTTCTAATACTTGTGTCATTTCAAATGCAGTTCGGAAGTCTGCAGTCTTACCAACTTGCACAACACCTACATCATCAGGACGACCCTGAATGATTGCACCGTTACCTGCAGCAGCAAGGGTGCTAGGTTTAGTTGTACTAGAAGGGCTGACAGTAAATACAACCTTAGCGGCTGCTGCACTGCCTTCTACCAAAGCTTGGCTAAGACCTTCCAACGATTTAAGGTCACCAATAAATTGACCAACTCTGCCACGTCCATAGCTTTCACCATCGACTGTGTTGAATCTAAGGGCAATCCAAGGCGTGTTGTTGAGTGGTGATTTACCTTGTGAACCTTTAATGATTTTGTCAGATACCTCTTGGTGCCAAACAAAACGGTTGTTGTCACGCTTGACATGTGTGTAGACATCAATGTCATCAGCGTATGATCCATCTTCACTAACACTTTTTCTGTCAGCAAAAAAATCTTTAGGTAATTGATCCCGAAGGATTTGTTTTGAAATACGTTCTTTTGTAATTATTTCAACTACTTGACCGTTGCCGTCCCGATCCACAACGTAGCGATTCAAAGGATAGACTTTTAATCCATTCTTGCTCATAAAGATCATAGCGTTTCCTGCTACAACCAAATGCAACAAAGCCTGATGCACCGCAACACGGTCATCAGACGCTGCAATTGATTCAAGAATAATACGCTCAATCTTTGCAAAAGACAAATCAAGTTCGGATTTAACTTGTGGTCCGAAGTCTCGACCCAGCTGACTTTCATCAAGCTGCAATTTAAAGAAACTGGTTTGTACAGGGAGTAGAGCCAACATCAACGCAGATGCCAGCGCAACACAACCCTTCGCCCCAACGCTTTGGTAAGGTGTCTTAAGTTGTTTCATGCCCATGGTATATTCTTCATGACCACGAATCAAGTATGGAAGTGTCAGTTCTGATGCTTGACGTGCTTCTTCAAGAAACTGGGAACGATCGCTAGTTAAATAATCATATCGTGTACGTGCTGACATTATACATTGAGTGAAGAAATTTTCATGAAGCGATCACCAGCCCGACCAAAGGTGCCACGAAGACCTCCACGTTGCAGTTGCTGCTGAGTTGCACCACCAGTACCACGATTAGCAAACCTAATTCCCTCTACTTGCTGACGTGGACCCTGTGCTGCCAAAGCCTGCTGGAAAGAACCTTGCATTTCTTGCATCGCTGCTGCGGATGCAGCACGTTCTTGCTCCATCTGTGATTGCAAAGTTCCTAGTTGATTTTGGAAACCAGCAGTCAAACCAGCTATTTGACTATTAAGGTTACCAATTTGACTTTCAAAACCACTAGTATCAAACGCCGGTTGTTGTTGCTCCGCCGGTTGTTGTTGCTCGTTTTGTGGTATGTACTCTGGAATATTTGATGTAACAGTATTCCCATCCTGTTTTGATTTTGATCGTTTTTTAGTTTGTGACTTACTTGGTTGACTGCTGGGTTGATTGGCTAGTGCACGTGCTGCACTACCTTTAATTTTTAGTGGTTCAAATGTAGGTCTTGAAGCAGCAGGATTCCTAACCTGAGTTCGATTAGATCTACTATCAAACCCTCTAGCTGCTTCTCTGTAATCACCGATGTTTTGGTTCTGAATTGCTAGAAGACTGATACCTTTTTTTGCAGCTTTCTGACCTTCTTCTTGACTAATCTTACCGTCTGAACTAATCTTGCTGATAAATTTCTGACGCTTGTATTTTTTTGGGTCACTTTTTTTGAGACTTTTACTTTTCTGTGTCCGCTGATAGTCAGCAATTATGTTGTTAGATGAGTAACGGGTTTTTTTAGCCATTAGTTTTCCTCCATGTATTGAATGATCCACTCAACAACACTGCGTTGACCAGATCTGTACATAATTTTTTCTATTGTATCGTCAGGTGTTGGATTAGTAGGTGGGAAAGATTCCTCAAGTGCATGGACAAGACCCTGGGAGTTCATCCCCAGGACTTCAAGCATATTGGGGGAGGTCATTGTTGCTATGTTCAAAGAAAGCTGGAACTCGTGATGCTCGTGTAAAAGTAAGCTCAGGAGCTTTGCCCTCATACATCAGACGATCGCTAGAATCCAGCCAAAATTTTTTGTTTAAATATTTATCAGGGTTTGTTGCAGACAGCGGCTGCAGAACCCAGTTTATAGTTGCCTTCCTGAGACGATCAAGAGAAGGACTGATGTTATACCCCAGCTCGCTATGAACCAAACTATTGGCAGCCACGTGAATTTGTTCATCTCTGCTTATGTCTGCGGAAACTGTTCGCATTCCAGGGTCACCAACAGCGCGGAAGAGTGGTAGAAGAACGAAGAAAATTGCACGCTCAGCGACCATGGCCTTAGTGATCGTATGATCTGGATGCGCTGTCCAAGCATCACGTAACCGTAACGCTTCGGTCTCAGCTTTTTCATTAACCCCGTGAGCATTGGCAATGTAATTAAGTGCGAGATCATGTTTTTCCTCGTCTTTGACGTTGGAGAGTAGAAGTTCACGCGCCAACGACGGTACTTCGGTAGCAAGAGCTTCATTGATAAACTCTCCCACAGGCAGTTCCATATGTCTGATGGCAAGGGCACGTTGTAATACTTCTTGTGCCCCCTCCTTTACTGTACCAGCAGTCGTCTGTACTGGTGTCCATGTTCTTTTTCGTTCGATTAGTTTTTGATACGGGTTCATTCTTGACAGTCACATTGTGGTTCATTAGATGACTCCATAAATAGGTCTTCAAGATAATCGTCAATGTCTCCCTGCAAAGCAGCATAGACATCTGATTTGTCTTGTGTGTCCCCCATTACTTGGAGTGAATAGTAAAGGGAGGTTTGCGAGGAATCTAACCACTCTTCAATAAAGGCTTCGTCATATGTAACGACATCACTCCAACTGTTGAAGCTATACCCGTGAAGAAGTCCCGTACGGTCAAGCAAAGACATGATGCCATCAGCAACACGTTTATAGTTTACCCAACCAACTTCTGAACAAATTTCTACATCACCATATTCATATGTTTGGACACCGAAAGTGCCACTATCTCTGTCTACTGTACGTCCAACAGGCGGGGCGATTTCTGGTGTGCAAGTATAACCATCAAGATCCTTGCTTCGATAACTGCAGGAGGCAGTAGGTGCAATAGCAAAGGCGCGTACCATATTATGAGACCTAGCCATTGCTGCGGCAGACTCGATACCAACGACAAACTTAGAAACCAATTCATAGGCTGGTGTGCGTACCACTTCGCCTGCATTGTGCTGCTCCAAAGCAATGCCAAATTGCTCATAGGTTACTCCGTACCGCCGTAGGAGATTTGCCAGTCCAAGCATCCCAAGTCCGACTTGTCGGTCTGTTTCTGACGGTAGATATTCTCCTGAATCGCCAACGCCAGTTCTAGCATGGAGGGTACACAGCTCCGACATGCCCTGAACAAAAGCTCCTGGGATTTCGTCGAACTCACAGGCACCGAGATTGACGTGCTGCAGCAAGCATGTTCCGCGTGAGGGCAAATACACTTCCAAACAGACGTTGCCTCGGATCCGTGTTCCTTCTTTGTCATACTTTACTTTGTTTAACCATACATCTCCAGACTTAATAGCGAAGAGAAGTTTATCTTTAAATGTACATTCTTGCCACCATTCATCAGTAATGTTGATACATCGCTTGACCCAAGGCAACTCTGATCGTGAGACAGTAATGAACTCAAGAGCATCACTGTGCCGGAGATCGAGGTGGCACACTATCGCGCCATTACGGTAGGTGCCCCCCCTCCTCAGGATCTCATTTAAGGTGCTGTAGATTTTGGCGAATGATACTGGTCCGCTTGCAACAAGCTTGTCATTTCCTTTTGTTGATTCCGTTCCTTTGGGTCGCAGTTCCGACAAGTGGACCGCGCAGCCTGCTCCATTTCGTAAAGCATAAGAAGCAAATCTCCAGCTTGCTTCGATTCCATCAGTTCCCTCCATAGAATCTTGGACGACAAAAACCGTGCACGACACCGGCAACCTAGACGTTGGGTTATCCAACCAAGATTGGACACGTCCCGTGCGAGAAATAAGTGAGGTGGTCATTCGATAATAAGATCTTGCAAATTAGGTTCTTTATAATTTGGTCCTTTTAGGACCTTCCCGTCAGGACGGTAGATTGGTTTGCCGTGCTCATCAAGTTTTGACATGTTTGAATCATGGATGCGGCACATTGCTTCGTCAAGATCCCATTCTTGTGATGCAGCAAATTGGTAGCAAACATATACAAGGTCTGCTAGTTCTTTCAGTTGCTCACAATCATCTTTCATGTGGTAAGCTTCATGGAATTCAGACCATTCTTCATCGATCAAAGATTTCTGAATCGAACGCTGTTCTTTCCCAGTCATCAAAATATATGCTGAGCGGAACTGTTCGGCCATCGTCATCAGGCTGCGATGAATGTAAGAGTTCATTTTCAAGGTAGTGGATAGCTTTTTTAAGGTCTTCAACCTTTGTGTCAGGACTTTTGTAACCGGCACGGCAAATATATTTAATAGCATTGCCGAGATGGTAACTGAGTTGTTGATCGCGGATAAAATCCCATACCTCTATGCTTCCTCGGATGTAGTGAGAAGGGGACGGCTGGGCCATTTTTTAACTAGGTTGGTAACAGTGTTTGCAAGGCAGAAGTTCTGCTTTTGCAGGGCAAGGTAAACAGTAATAATATCTTTTTTGTCAGCGTTTTTTAACAAGTCTTCAATCTGTCGAAGCTTGAACTGTTGCTCCATCGTCAGTTCGATTACTGGCGGTGGCGGGTAGCCATGGTATGACTCGTTCATTGATGGCGTCATAGTCAGTATGTTGTAAGATTTTTGCAAGACGTGCATTCATCAAAGCTGTTTCTTCACCCAATTCTTTGGACTCAAAAGCTTTGACAACTGTGTCCCATGTGTAACCATCTTTGTCTAACAAAGCAATAGCACGTTTAACGCCAATACCAGGAACGCCGCCATATCCATCTGTTTGGTCACCGGCAAGTGTTTGAATCAAATGCCAACGCATACCTTCCTCCTCTGTAACGTCAATGGTTTCATCAAGGTTGTATAGTTTGCCAGGGATTTGACGCATGTCTTTGTCTGGGCTGACAATGATGTTGCCAGGTTCAAAGGTTGCGTAGATACCCATAGCATCGTCGGCTTCTAGTTCAGGAATGCGAACTACTTTGTAACGTTGATCAAGTTTGTTGATAACTCGCCTATAACCACAAGGCTTTTTTCGATTACGGTGACCCTTGTAATCTGGGTAAATTTTTTTTCTAAAATTCTTAGAGTCACTAAAAAACAGAATCACTTCTGGCGTGTCCCACATAAAGTGCTGTTTGATCTTTGTCAGTTCACGCTCAACACTTTTCAGTGCTTCACTAAACCTGCTGATGACAACAATAACGTCGTCACCCCAATCAATTTCATCCTCTGCTGCAGCACAGCATTTGTAGACAATAAAGTCAGCGTCAACTAGCAGTTTCATTTTTTAGAGTGGTACCAGGCAAAGAATTCGTCGCACTTAGCACGGCGACGTTCGTGCATGTAGGGATAGAAACGGATGATCAAATCGTGAATGTCTTTACGTCGGTGCAAAGACCAAAGACCATGAGGTTTGTGGTGTTCTTTGTCTGAAGGATATTTACGAAGACCACTAACTTTTCCGACGCAATTGATAGCTTCGTAAAATGACCACAGAACATCCATGTCAGTCATTTTAACTTTCATCTCCCAACAATCACTTGATTTTTTATAAGTGAGACAACCTTCACCTTCGAAGATTCCGATAGCCCAGG
>VMHT01072109.1_pt1 | contig 25097 bp, 28 predicted proteins | sample 4693611 | NCBI WGS metagenome assembly VMHT01 (sample SAMN12280063, study PRJNA550983) | marine metagenome | isolation source: seawater sampled from same location over 5 years 0.02-0.2 micron viral filtrate | place: USA: collected off the coast of southern California halfway between the port... ...
TATTATATATTATATTTAGAATAAAATTTTAAATATTTATTCTATATTTAAAATATTTATTTAAAAAAACATTTACAACAACAACACATAACAAAGGCACCGACACCTAGACCTATACAGAAAGCATATACAGTAGTTTCATCTACCATTTTAATTATATTTATATTAGAAAAAAAGGAAAAAACTATGGCGATATATATGTTTTTACAACATATTCAACTGTGCCAACACTTTGAAAGGCGGTTACTCTGGCATATCGTGCTGGGATAGTTTCAAATTGAAATAATGCTTGATTTGTTACAGTAGAACTATCAACTCGTGTTACACCACTTGTTAATGTTTTTGGTGCTATATCTGCCCCTAATGGTGTAAAACCATTACACACAAAAAAAGTAGTAAAAGATGATGTATCACTCCACTCTACGGCAAATGATCCAGAAGAAGATGCCACACATTGAACTGTTACCATAAACTTATTACCACCATTTGTATCTATAAATGCTGTAGAATTATCACTTCCATAAACTTTTAAAGCACCAGAAGTTGAGTTGGCATTAGAACTACTTTGAGTAGAAGAAGAAGAACCACCACCACCAGAAAGCACATCTACTTGTAAATGTCCGTCCCCGTCTACTAAAATATGCTGTGTTGATCCTCCACTATCAATACCAGTTTTAACAGCACCGCCCCCAATAACTAATGAACCATTTGCTTCTAATCCTAATTGAACTTGTGTCGTTCCATTAATACCCATACATTTTGCCGTTTGTGTTTCGTTAGTTTGATTTGCTATAAGTGTAGCTTCATTAGCATTACTAAGAGTAGTTTGATTTGCTATTTGTGATGCTTTACCCCACACTTCATTATCAAAGGTCTGTAATGTCCCATTACTATCAACAAGCAAAGCACGACCCTGTCCCCCAGATCTATCGTAACCCAATGCCACTGAAGTGTGATTTTCGGAACCATCCCCGATCCCGCCAGTGTTGTTAATCCCCCTGACACTAGAATTTTTCATCTCACTAAGATGTTGGGCGGATGTCTTACTTTCGTGTGTATCAAATCCTGATATAAGTGATGGAAGTCCATCCAATTTTGACTTTACTTCTTCAAGTTTGGTATTAGTAATATTAGCGAAGTTACTCATTTTTATTATATAATAATATTAGAAAAAATTTTATTATAATATATTATATATAAAATGTTAAAACACTTATCACAAGTTGATGAGATCGTCGCAAGTCATAAAGCTACAGCACCCATAATATCAAAGAATTTTGATGTTAAGACAAAGGAAGAATTTGTTGAAAAAGCAAAACCTATTAATCCTAAACAGATCTTTGAAAAACCCCCTAAGAATACAAAAAAATCTGGATACCGTTTATCAAATGTAGACAATAAGAAACCTATCCCCGCAATCAAAGAAAATTCATATTAAATACATTTATCAATTAATCCATTGATTAAATCACTTGGGATTTTATATCTTTCATATATATTTCTTGTTGTCTTTTGTTTGAATTTTTCGTGATCCTTATATTTAATTCTTAAAGATTTTGTATTAGTTAAAATTCTTTTTCCATCAATAATAACATATTGATTTGAAGCTATATTTATCTTGTGGGCATTACCTGACATATTGGGACACTTTCCTTTTCCTTTACATGTTTTTGGTTTGAAACCTTCAATGTTAGTCCAAAATATTGTCCTTTTCATATATCCTATATCATCATCATATTGACAATAATCAACTATATAATGTTTATTGTGAATAGCAGGATATTTTTCTGCCATATATTTTTTCATACTCCCGTTTTCAGGATTTTCAATCCAGTAATATTTGGGTTTTAAATAATCTAAAATTTCAATACATTTATCAACCATTGGTTTACCATATTTTTCAATATCATCATCAATCTTTTCACGGGGTAACCGGCAAATTCTCATTTTGCTCCACCACATACACACAGGTGACATTGTTACTAAATCAAATGTTTCTGGATCGTATTGTTTATAATCCCAAGTCATAATATCTTCTGAAATATGATTTGTAGATCTGTAATCATATAATTTTGATTTAGCACCTAGATCCCGATCCAGTGATGTTACATTGAATTGTCTTTGTTTACATACCACACCTATAGAGTGTGTCCCACTGAATAATTCTAATACATTCATATTTTTATATATATAATAAACTATATATAAAAATAATTTTGTTTATATCCAATTTTTCAATAAACTTGAATTTAAATTGTTTAAAAAAAAATGATTTAAAAAAAAAATATCTAACTATATTATAAAAATGGATACTATGAAATTTACAGAAAAGATAGATATTGGAAATGGCAAATATTTGTTGTCACTAAACAACGATCAACTCAGCGAAGTTGTAGGAAGACCAGACTGGAATGGTGAAACGGTCTTTAAGAATATGGAAGTTTATATGAAAGAATTGAGGAAATGGTTAAAGGTAGCGGTCAAGGATATGGAACTCAATGGAGAAATAAAAACAGAATACAAGTATTCTTCAACATTAGTAGATTGTGGCAGAATTTTTGTCAAAGGATTTGGTGTTCAAAGACTTACTAGGGAATTGAGGGGTTTCCTAGTAAAAGGACTTTGTTACGATGTTGATATGAAGAATTGTCATCCAACATTATTATTAGGAATTGTTAAAACTGTATATCCAGAATTGGATGTTAAAAAGGAATTCAAATATCTCAGGGATTATGTGAAACACAGAGATAAATGGTTGAATGAATACAATTGTTCTAAGGTTGATATTCTCAAAGCTATGAATAGTGCTTGGCAATTCAAGACACAAAATCAATATGTAGCAAAATTGGATAGTGACTTCAAAACGATCCAATGTTTGTTTTGGAATACATTTAGTGAAAAAATGGATATACCCGCAACAATTATTTCTAGGAAAGCTACATTCAAACAAAACAAGGAAGGTAGATTTATGAATTTAATTCTGACATATTATGAAAATACTCTGCTTCAACAGGTAATGAAAAACGATAAATTCAAGGGAATTGTTCAAACCCCAATGTTTGATGGGTTCACACTGGATATTGAAAGTGATCAAGTTATTACAGATTTAAATGAAATTACCAAACCATTAGGTGTTAAGTGGTGTTACAAGGAACACGACAATTCAATTATCAAAGATGAAGGAATTGAAGTTAATTATATTGGACAAATGTCCTATTCCGAAAGAAAGGAGAAATTTGAGGAAAACCACTTTATTATTGAAAACCCATTAATGTATGGAAAATTATATAAATTAAATGGGGAAGACAAATATCAATTTTATTCAAAAGAAAAATTCAGGGATCTTGTGAAACCAGTCAAATTTTATAATCCCAATGTTCAAGTGGATTGTGAATTTTTCCCAAGCTGGTTGGAAGATCCAGAAAGATTGAGTTATAAAGAAGTTAAATTTTTACCTAGATTTGAACACAATCCTGAGATCTTCAACAGTTTCAAGGGTTTCACTTACGAGAATGAAAAAATCACTTATGATGAAGATCCTGATGTTGTAAAAGTTTTCAAAGAACATTTGTCACTGTTAACAAATCACGATGAAAAATCAATTGATTATCTTATGAAGTATATCGCACATATTATTCAGAAACCTTGGGAACTTCCCAAGACCGCAATTATTTTGAAATCAAAACAAGGTTTCGGTAAAGATACAATTGTTGATTATATTAGCAATCTGATTGGGAAACAACACATTTTGAGAACCGCAGAAATGGACGATCTTTTTGGAAGTTACAATGTTGGAATTAGGGATAAACTAGTCCTTCAATTGAATGAAGTTGAAGGAAAAGATGGGTTCAGTAATAAAGAAAAAATCAAGAATATGATTACAGAAGATAACACTATTATCAGGGAAAAATACATTTCCCAATATGATCAGACTAATTATTTGAGATTATTCATTCTTTCAAACAATCTTAATCCAATTGAAATTTCACACGATGACAGAAGATTTGTGGTTTTCAAGTCACATCACAGGAAACCAAAGAAGGAATATTTTGATAGACTTCACGATGAATTCAGGAAGAACGATCAACATATGCAAATTCTATACAATTTTCTGATGAGTTTGGACATTGAGAAATTCAATCCAAGAGAAGACAGACCAATCACGGATGCCTACAATACAATGAAAGAACACAATCAAAATCCAATCTACAAGTTCCTTTGGGATCAGTTTGTAAAAGAAGAATGGAAAGAAACTTTTGAACCTGAAGAATGTAAGAAAAGAAAAAATCAAGAAATAATTTATGTCAAGTCTTATTCCCTGTTTCATACCTATAGGGATTATTTATCTTCTGAAAATCTTGGTTTTATCGTCCCAACATACAAAATCGTGAAAACAATTCTTGCGGATATTGGTATCACGAAACAACAGAAAAAGATTAATGGACAAAACAATGATTATTATGTTGTTAATATTGAGGAATTAAAGGAACAATTGGAAAGCTACGATCTGGATATTTCAATTGAAGAATTGGGTGATGATGACTTTGAATAACTGGGACCCTAAACTATTAATTGTTTAAAAAAAAACATTTAAAAAAATAATCTAAGTATATTATAAAAGATGAGAAAAAACCAGAATATTTCCAACTTTCATTATAGAAGTGAATTAACGGATGAGAATGGGGAAACCCAAACAAAGTATTATTACACCTTACAGGATATTTGTGATCAATACGAAACAAGCACATTTACAATATATAGAATGATGAAAGGGTATGAACCCAAGTCATTAAATTTAAAAAATATTAAGTTTTTCAAAGACTACAAACCAGCTTATGTTTTGGTAAAAAACATGGATTTAGTTTAATTAATTTTCTTTTGATTTTATTAAATTATTTAATTAATAATTTAATATTCATTTTTTTAATTCTTTTTTAGTTTATTTAAATTTTCTTAAGAACCAGTCAAATACATATCTTGTGAAAGAATTTGACCGGTTTGGGTGGAACTAGCAAGTTGGGATGCCAATTGTTCAAATCGTCTATCAGCTTGTGCTTCTACCATTCTAAGTGGATCTTGTCTAAATTTAACTTGACAAATAGTATCAGGTCTAAGATCTGTAGCAAGTTGCCCCGCTGGTTGTCTAACCTCACAGGATAATTCGTTTACATACATATCGTATCCATTGTTAATATCTATCCAATTTTCAAATGGTGAAACATATACTAATGACCCCGATGTATTTTCTCCCCTTTGCTCAAATTCTTCCCTTGGTAATACTGCTATATTTTTGCCTTCACCTGTTAGATTTTTCCCACTTCCCTGATCAATCCCATTGAATGATTTAACCCCTGTTAATTCTGGAATTTGAATTGTTATTATTGTATCCTTCGCAATTCTCTGTGTAGCTTGTCCCGATGAAAAAACCTGTTGACCTGTTGATGATGGCATTACTAATATATTTGCCACTGACCCTATCGTGCTTCCAATTGTCCCTGAAAACTGACCATTTCTAAGATTTGCTGGTGATCCACTATTTGCCGAAATATCCGCTGATGTTAATTGTCTTAAAAATATTATTGCTTGTCTTCCTAGATCCGCCCCCACCATTGAACCATTTGTTAATGACTGATCCACATCCGGTTGAGTAGCATAGAACTGTTGGACAACTTCTTCGGTATTTAATGCCGGTGTCCCGTCTACAACATTCAATGTTGTGAGTGGTCTACTATTAGGGTTCAATACAGTCTTAAAACTGTATGCCACATTTGTAATCATACTTAAAGCTGGTGAGGAACTACCACCAGCAGTGCTTAATACCGGACCCGCTCCCCCGCCATCTAGTGTGATAGTAATGTCGTCATTTGTAACATCAAATACTGCTTTCCCAGTCCCTGAATAAGGAGTATCACCGACCATCATATCAAATATAAACGGATTTTTATCCACCGCAACCCTATCTTTCAAATAATATTCTGTAGCAGATCCATCAATAAGTAACTTATAATTGTATCCATTTGCCCCGACATAATTTGAAATCGTCACAGCATTAGACCCAGCATCTTCATAGCTCACCCCCGCAGTCATCAATTCTGCCGGACCAATTCTAGTAGGGTTTTCTATTATTGTGTAAGTGGGAAGGAATGGTGCTTTCTTTGTTATCATTACATTTTGAACCCTTTGTGAAGTCCCCCCCGCATTTTGATCATTGAAACTTGCCTGATCTGAAACCCAAATAACCCCAGAAAATGTATCCGTCCCCGATGTAAATGATGTGCAAAATGGATTTCCTTGATTATCATTTCCCATACCTCCGTCTGGAACCGCTGTGTAACCCCCACCAAGACTATCGTCATATTCTAATTGAACTATTACCCTACGATTTGCCCCACGAGTTGTATACTTAACCCTAAATTTCATAATTGGCATAGCATTTTCATTGAAACCTAAAGTTGTTAAGACTAATTGCTTAAATGCTGATGTTGGAATATTTCTACATAACTTCTGAGTAGCATATCCTGCGGATCCAACTTTCCGTCCAGAAGCTATCTTAATAGAACTCATATCTAAACCATTCGCATTTGCTGTGATAGCAACATCTTGAAGTTCTGGATCAAATTCTAAATTGGGATTTTCATTAACACGACTTACCAATTCTGTTCTACACATTCCTAGGGTTACATCATCAAATCCGAAGTTTTCCACTTTGTCTGGATCACTTTCATCAAAACTAACACCAGAAAATCTGAAATCACTCATTGAAACTGAACCATCATTTGTTAATACACCCTTAGGCATTACCATTGCCAGACTAGGTTGGTAAACCCCATTGACGGCGATTTCACCGGCAGCTGATAAATTTACTTTATGAGAACTAATAACCATATCACTTTCTAACTGGTTCATATCAGCATCAGGGGTGTCTACCTCAGCAGGGGTTGCTAGTGATGAATAAGATATTGAAAAACTTTCTAATGTTGGCGGTGAAGTGGTATCGTCTTCTGGAACGAATGTGACCGCCCATTCATAATGTTGCTGTTGAAGAACAGCATTCATTTGATCCTGTAAAGCGGTAGCTAATTCAGATCCACTGTATTGTCCAATTGGAACCCTTACTTGTCTAATCCCGTCAAAGGTAGTATTACCTAGACAAAACAATAATAAATTATTAGATCCAGTAATATTATAAACATGGGTATCTCTAAAATGAAGGAATTTCAAAAGACATACTTGTGAATAAGGTTTGAGATGTATAGGTTGTGGAAAGTGACACTTGAAGAAGTGTGGAAGTTGACCATTACTATTTAAAGTAACTAATGACATTTTATTATATATTAATAATAGAAAAAAAAATAATTAATCTAATTTTTCTTAATATTAATCTAATTAAGAAAAATAAAATGTATAATATATTATATAATAAAATGACTAATGGGCGATCTATAAATAAAACACATTATCATTATAAAATATTTAATAGGGAAACGAATGAAACTAAATATTATAAAACTTTAAATCATATCACTGACGAATATGGGATTAGTAGATCTAATATTTATTTGATGTGTAAAAACCCTGAGGATGTTAATCGTCGGAAATACGATCATTTAAATATTGAAAAAATACATTTACATTATTTAGTTGTTGAACAGGGTTTAGATCCTAATACTTTAATTTAACACATATGATTGAAAAGTTTATTTATCAATTTTATCAGATCCTTATCCTTCAATTTTTCTGCCATAATATATTGAAATATTGTTTCTATAAATTCATCAGTATGTTCAAAATGATTTGGTTCCTGTTCACTAATAATACATTCTTGTAAACCAATCTTTTCTTTTAATTCCTGTAAACTTATGTGTTTATCAAATGTAATACAATCACAATCATTTAGATTTAATGAATGACTATTATAGTTATAAACTAACTTGAAACAAAATAACCATTTGTTTTTTAATCCTTCATCAAATCTAATTTTGTTTTGATCAGTAACCTTTTTGATTAATTCTTTGAAAGCTTGTATTCCCCGAAGATTGGTTTGTTTCAATCTGGGTATTGAAGACTTATAAATAAAGTCTTCCTTATTATCACGAATTAGTTTAACCAATTGGTATATATCTTCATATTTCTCTTGATGTGCCAGATTAGCACTTTCTTTAATTGATAGATAAAGCATTTTATATTATATATTATATTTATATATTATTTTTTATAAATATAATTTATTTCTTCTCTCTATCTTCCATTAAACAACTAACCGTGGATCTCATAACTTCTACTAACATTTCTTTTGTTGTTTCCTCATCAATCCCTTTCTTTTCACATTCAGTGGCAAAACCCTTGGCGATATCAAAAACTTGTTTTTGTTCTTTAACTGTTAAAGTATTTTCCATGTTTTATATTATAAATATATATATTATTTTATTAGATATATCTATTAGACTATATGGTATATAAGGGATATTGATACTTTTATTCTACATTTATAATAACATACAATAAAAGCACTTAAAAGAAGAATAAAAATTAATTTTTATGACAGTTTTAAGTCATTTTATATAATAATATATAAAACTGGCATAAATCCAACATAAGGGGTATTTAAGGCATATCCCCATCACCTTCCTTTTTCTTCCTTGTAGAAGATTTCGGGGGCGGGGGTTCAGGGAATTCTGGCAAATCCATAGGTTTTGTTATTTTATAGATCACAGAATTGTGTGGTTGAAGTCGGGGTCTACTTCCATCTGGCAAACGAATTTCTGTCTTGATTTCTGTTAAGGTAAATGACTTCGTGCAAGTATAATTAAACGATTGTTCAAGGGAATAAAAGAAGTCACCGTTATTATAATTCCTTGTGATATATCCTACACAAGGAAGCTTTGATTTGCCGTCCAGACCGCCAAAGTATTGTGTATCGGTTCCACCTTGTATTATACTTGAATAAATTAGTAGATAGGGATAGTCCAATTTAGTTGGTAAGTCCTGAGCGGTCAAACTTGCTTGGACTACCGCTGGTCTACTTTGAAGACCCATATTTGTCCCGATCCCATAAAGTGGCATATCTTGTTGATTGGTTTCGGTGGGTTGATATTCAGGACTATCTATGACGGCACCAGTGGTCATAGGACTGAGGACTTCATCTAATCTATTCAGATATGTTTGAAAGTTCTCGTTTTGAACATTAGATAAAAAGACCACAGGATCTTTATAGTTCGCAAACACAGAACCATATTCTGGTAATAATTGACCGATCTTAAATCCCATCTTTCCTAAAAGGGTTCCTTCTAAAATATTTGAAGGATATTGGGTTGGGTCTAATATCCCTGTTTTTTTAGAATAATCCCCGCCAAAATTTCCACTTTTATTTAAGGTGATTATATCGCCTAAACTATCCAATAAATTAATTGACAATATACCTAACCCAGAATAACTATCAATAAATCTAGTTGACATCTGACGAACTTGTGGGGCAAATGTGCCATCATTCATACTTGCTATTTGACCCGTCGTATTACAATTATAACATTGTTGTTCTGGATTTCCAGTAGCATCCAAATCAAATTGGTTATCAGTTGGTAGACCATTACCTATCGTCATCGGGGTATTCAACCCCTGAATTTGAAACCTTGATAATGAGGGTGAGAAATTAATTGAGGGATTTACAGCTCCCATAAATGCCACTGAATTGAAAGCTGCGGGGGTATTAAGAACATTTTTATTAGCATAATTTGTATTGTAAAATAATACCTGTGGGTTTCTTATTGGCGATGGATCGTAACCAATACAAACCCCGTATGGCATATTGTTTCTGTCAATTTTCCATTTTTGGTCTGTCCCCGCTAATGTATCATTATCAATGTTACCATTACCTAATTCATATCTTGAATAAAATCCAATATAAGGTCTGTTTTCATTATTCGGATTAAAAGGATTAGTTGGGTCAAATGTTGGGGGGAAAATAGGGATAACGGCAAGATCATATTTTTCTGCCATTTTGATTAAATCACTAGTTTCGTATTTTACCCCATTAGTGGGTTCAGTATATGAATTAATAAAATGTTCTGATATGACTGCTGGGTTTTCATAATAATTTTGATCTGTAGTTCCGGCAGCTTCTACACTTTCCCAGTATTCTAAAAATATACTGTCAACACCAGCTTCGGCATCTTCTGGTTTAAAATACAAGTTTGGGTCATATCTAGATCTAACAATTAATTGTGATAATTGATGACCATCATTATCTTTAACTTGATCATCATATATTCTGGATCTAAACGGGATATTTCCAATTTGATTTTGACCACCTGTCGGTTTTACCAATCTGGCATCCAGTCCAGTCGCCGTTCCGCCTTCGTTATTCCATCTTTCAATTGGTTGTGAAATTCTGTATCTCTGACCATCCACAGGCGAAACTGGTGTGGCGGGTAATGGGTAACTATTTGACGGACCATACCGTCCGATATCCATATTAACACCTAATTTGGTTTTGTCTAATGGTGTTTGATATTTTTTTGTTAAGTCATCGTAATATTCTTCACATTGTCTAAAACTTTCACTAATAGCTTTCAATGTATCTTCTCGGTAATAAATATTTGTTAAAAGAATTCCATTCTGTTTTAATTTAACCACTTGTTGTGAACTTGTATTTGGCGGGATAGTTACTGTGTCAAATTTTAAATTCATCATTATGGATGTAAATTGTCCTAGGTTCCCAACTTCTTGATTTCGGAAATTTCCCAGATTAGCAATTTGATTACTCCCTGTATTAATTTGATTAGCAGTATCTGAATTATTCAATCCATAATACCATTGATTAAATTTATTTAATCCTTTTAATTTGAATGGATCTAAATACCCAATTTTATTATAATATAATTGACGACAAGCGAAAAAGGATTTTTGAAGATTTGTCAATTTTTCCACATTCCCGTGTCCGTTAGTAGGCATTGCTTTATAACATGGGGTTTCTACTAATGGGGGTTTAACTGTGACGGCATTATCTTGACTATCTACAGAACTGACAGTGTAATTGGAATAGACAATGTGATCCAAATCATCGCTAGGTTTCGCAATTTTTCCTTTCTGTAATTGATCAGTTAATATTGCCCCAACATTATCGGGGGTGTTCAATCCGACTGGGACTTCTAGATTTACGGTGGTAGATCGGATATTATAATCTGGATTAATATCACTTGTTTCTCCTAATGAATTAGATGGTAGACCTGTGGGAATTCCAGTGTAAGCTATTTGAACCGGACCCGTCCAATTGTTACTAGCAAAATAATATTTCTTTCCACTCGGACCCACATTGTATTTTGTTTGGAAATTTTCATTGTGATATGATTTTATATTGAAATTTTGAAATGGACTACCGTTAGGATTAGATCCGCCATCTGTAGCATTACCAATTTGATATTTGTCAATTTCGTAACCAGACCCAGCGGTGAATATTTCAATCTTTGAAGGGATGCCGGGTTTATTTACTTCATTAACTATTTCTAAAACTCTAATAACCATATTTTCCCCACCAATACCTTGTTGTTCTGGCACACTATATTTTCCACCTACACGATACCCGAACCCAATATCAGCAGTCAAAACTGATAGTTCAATTGCTGTAACCAATTGTGTTTGGGGAAGCTCCCTTTGGTTGGTATAAAATCCTGTTGCCTGAGGATTGAAAGGATCATAAGAAGCGGTATCCTCAAAGAAAATTTCACCCACCATTCTATTTCTTACTAAATATTGTGTTGTTGTGCTTACAACCCCCAATTCTCTATAACCGAAACTATCCGGTCCCAATGATAAGCGATTAAATTCAAGCGGAAGCTTAACACAATTTGACCCCGCATCACATACATAATATCCAAATTCAAGTTGACATTGATTATCTAAATAACCATTTTTATTATCTTTCTGTAAAAATTCAATAGTTGTATCAGATGCCCCGACCGTATTTATAGCACTACTTTCACAAGTAATTACATCGCCAATATTACACACAATTCCATAACTGTTAACATTATTTGTCCATTCATTTTTAAACTGATCTTCTTCTTCATCAATATTTTTATAGTTTAAATTTGCCCTTAACCGGTTACATTCTAACATAATAAATCGTGATGCCATTTTTAATATATAATAATATTAGATATTATAATTTTATTATAATTATAATATACAATATAAAAATTAAAAAAATTAAATATTTTAAGGTTTCTTAAATTTCAAACCTTTTGCTAAGTCTTTGTCAAAATCTAATTTGCCGTCTAGTGACTTATAATAAAAAGCATATAATCGGGCATATGCCCACTGTTCGGGTGATTTCACCGATGACCGACTACCAGCACTGGCAAAAGCACCCTTACCTTTCTTGAACACTTCTTTTTGTATTTTTAATGGTATTCCCGTCTTTTTGGCAAACTCTGCCGTGAGGGGTTTCACATCAGGAAAATCCCTTTTAAATCGTGCGGTAAATCCACTAGGTTTACTTTGTTTAGAAGTTGGTCGTTTCTTGGCAAGTTCAAATGCTTTTCTATCTTTTCCTTCACTGATCAACTTTTTAGTTTTTTCAATATTTTGTTTTTTTTTCTTAGCATCTTTATCACTAAGTCCTTTATAATATTTTTTCGGTTTCAAGTCACTCATTTTATCTATATTAATTAATTAGAAAATATAATTATGCTGAAATTGTGATTTCACCGTTCTTAATGTTATATACTCTTTCACAACCAGTGTATATTCTCATTTGTCTAGCAGTGGACTGTCGCATTACAGTAGTTCCAGCATCTGCTTGTCTGCTATAAGTTTTCTGAATAAGAATTGGTTTCACACCCACCTTGACACCGTTTCCTAAAACATTAAATCCAGATGTAGTGGCATCATAACCAACATAGGAAGATGTTGATCTAATATCGTTAGTTACATCACTTTGGTTCGCTGGGGGTAACTGGTGACCTTCAACCTTTCCTATATAGACTGAATTCTGGTTAAGACCCTGAGTTGGTTGATTTTGTTTGTCACTATCGGCATCAAAAGAATAAAGCTGGTTTGGCATCATTAGGGGTTTACCAACTGGTTGAGCAAGTTCAGTATATTTTCTTGGTGGTGCCTGAACATCTCTATCATATATTCTTTGATCATTAATTCTAAAATTGTAAGAAGATGGAATTATAAGATCGGTTGAAATATAGTCACCTAAAATAGCGGATGTATGACCAACTGATTTTTCTGCTACTAAAATATTTCTTACCGTTCTACCAGACACGGCAATCTGTCTTTCAACTTTCTGTGGGGTAACAACACCGGCACTTGGACTTAGGGAAGGGACATCGGCGAAAGTTGTGATAAGGTCTTCATAGAGGACTGAAAGACCATCTTGACTAAGTGATCGCTGGACAACTTCATCCATTCTTTCGCTAGTGTAATATAAATGATCACTGATAAATTTAATGTTTGAAGTGGAAACGGTAACAGCGGGTGAAGCTGCGGATCCCTGTTTAAGACAGCAAACTTTGCCGACATCCGCTGTGACTAATTGCTGATTAAAATTAATTTCAATATATACATGTTCTTTCAGTGCCATCAATGGCATTGTTCTCATCTTCATCATAGGAATGAGGGTTGACAATGGGACACTGAAAAGTGGGGTAGTGCTATCACTAGTTGTTGGTCTAATGAATTCTGGGACTAAACTTTCAGTTAAAGTTGCGGTGGCATTTAAAGTAGTTTCTAAATCTCTATACCCAATTCTTCCACTTTCTACTTCCGCAAATCTATCACCACAGGCACCTGATTTTACCATATCAACAAAGGCACGGTGTTCTGGACTTTCAAATTGTCTAGTCATAGTTGTATAGTGGGCATAGTCATCATTTGAAGCTAAAACCTTCCCCCCGACCTTAAGGAAACAAGATTTAACTAAACCGTGAATTCCTGTGTTAAGTGGGAAAAATAAATCGGATGAACCGGTTACACCTAACTGGATCATTGATCCACCGTCTAAGATACCGGTCTTTGGTATCTGAAAAACTGCTTGACTTTGTGTAATAGTAATGGGGTCAAGAACTTCTGTCTTAATATCCATTGTATCAACATCTTTGATTGTTGAAACCTGTAAGGCACTTGGCAACTGCTGATTTGAAGCACTCATTTTTAATATATAATAATATTAGAAAAAAATTATTTTATTTAATATAATTTTAGTTATATTAAATTAAATTTAAAAAAATTGATATTTCTTAAATATTAAATTTAAGATTGAACCATAATCCCCTGAGGGGAATACATCAAAGTGTTTCTACTTAAAACATAAGTGTATACGGCATTTGGTGATTTTCCATCAAGGGTAGACTGAATTCTAGTGGCATAAGACTGTCCCCTAAAATCCACCCCTACACCACTGAGTTTGTCAATTCCTAGACCGATAGCAAAATTTCTTTTTCCGGCATCCACTGAACTGAACTGTTGAAGACCTGACTGGTTGTAAATAACTTCATCCTGTCCACCAAAGTTAAGTAGTAATGGTTGATTGACTAATTTAGTTTTCTGGGAATAAGAAGTGGGTCCGACGGCATTTAAGGCATTTACGATAACACCTGTTTCTGGTCTACCTTCTTGTGACTGGGTTTCTACATCCAAATCGTAATCTAATCCTAATTTCATACCGCCACGAGAAAATGAAACTTTCTGTAATACGGCAGATCCAGTGAAGGTATTACCTGCTGCATCCGTGGTTTGTAACATACTAGTGGCAAATCCATCTTGACTATAATTATTAGCATGGGAAACTGGAAGGAAATTATGGAAAATGTCTAGGACCCCACTTGATGCTAAATTATATGTCTGGGTGGCATCTCCACTATCAATCACAGAATATAAATTGTTATATGAATTATACTGGAAAGCACCAGACCCAGCGATTGCCAATTGCTGTTGACCCTGAGCATCTGGGACTAAGAAATCGCCCGTTATTGAAAGATCCTTTACTTCATAGAAAGCACCGCCACCTGTTCCGGCATCGGCACCTGATAACAGTTGTTGGTCAGCTACCAACTCTAAGGACAATACCAGACCCCTGACACCATTGACCCCCATTGGGATAGCACTACCGCCCTGTAACATTCCCGCTAGTAATTTAACACTGAATGAAACTGAGTTATTTACTAAATCGCCAGTCACCCCGTCAAGACCGGATGACAATTCAACAACACCTTGATGTTGAAGGAAATCTTCAGTTGAATGTGTTGAGGGAAAAACTGTGGCACACATACGACCATATTGTCTAACACTCTCTAATGTCTGATTTGTATCATTAGAAGCTAAGGAAACATTCTGGAATAATCCCTGAACCCCGACACGGGGGTTTATTGTAACTTTTGAAGTAGTGGCACCACCGCCAGACCCACGGGACTGGTTAATGTCACCATTTCCTACTAATGCCCCAGCACTATCAAAAACGGTTAAGGTTCCGTTAATACGGACACTAGAAGCTTTCAGTAATTTTGAGGTAGATCCTATATTAAATGTAATAATAGGGTTACCTTTTCTAAAGGAATAAGTATTGTCAGCGGGTTGGTTGCTGGGAAGGATCTCAAACTTTTCAACAGATGCAATGTTTGTAGCACTCATTTTTAATATATAATAATATTAGAAAAAAATTATTTTATTTAATATAATTTTAAGGATTATATTAAATGAATTTTAATTAAAAAACTAAATTAAAAATTTAAGAAATTACAGAAACTTGTCCCCGTGATATTGTAAGTCGGGCGAGTTTGTAAACAAAATTATTAAAGATTTTCTGTTTTGCTCCACTATCATAGTCAACCCTTAAAGATAATGTCTGTTCTGCTAAATCGGTTATCTGACCATATTTATTGAAAGATCTGGCAATTACAAAACTATCACCAATTTTCTGAAGTGAATATGGTAACTGTTCAATGTTTACTAGTGCCTTCTGTAATTCACTGGTGTGGAGTGGTTCGTTTCTTAACTGTGATGTTGATCCTACAGTCTGTGAATATCTTTCTAAAGGTGCCACCCTTGAAGGTATAAGCTCAGTTCCTTTAACAAATTGGTAGTTTCTGGCACCATCTGGTCTACCACTAAATGATGATGTTGAAAGAGATCTGAAATTGGCACTGGGAATGGGTTGACAGAAAACTGCTTTTCCACGAGTTGCTAAGGTGGGTATCTGGACTTGAACCAATCCTTGAGTATTTACCTGATTAAATCTGTGAAGTTCACTTGTCAAATAATCCATGGATACACCCTGTTCTGTTAAAGATTTCTTTAACATCCCTTCAACATAACTGTCTGGGGGTGTGACAACTGAACAAAGCATTTCAATTCCTGATAGTGTGTAACTTGGTGCCGGAATAGTGCGGTCATTGGCATTACCGGTCTGGAGAGCGGATTTAACACTAAGTGCCTTTTCACGGTCTTCAACCTTATAATAAACACGGGCATCATCAGTCCCTGCTGGGTCGTATGCTACACTTGGAACAGCGGTTCCTGTGTTTGCTTGAAGTGTAAGTCGGACACCTAATTTGCCACCACTGACGAAAAATCCAGAAACAACACCAAGGACTTCTTCTGAGGATCCTACTGTCCCGACTGGAAGAAGTGGGTAAGCTCCAGTAACTTTCTTCTGAATATAAAGTTTATCATCAATGGCAAATGGATTATTTTTACCTGTAGCATCTGTATCTATGTCTAATGTAATACTACCAGTATTCTGGGCAACTGCCCCGTCACGATTTCCGACACCACCGATAGCGAGGTTTCCGACTGTTTTATGTGCTGAAGAACTGCTAAGACCTTCTTCAAGCGATCCACCTAGGAAAGGAAGATGTAAAGCACGATTGGGATCTTCAGTATCAATTTGAATTCTCATACCGCCCATTAAGGCATTTGGGATTATCCCATTACTGAAAAGACCTGCTTTTAATTGTGTATAGATCTCAACCTTTTTCGCTACACGAGCGGTGGAAACTGCCGTGGCACTGTCAGTGGCACCAGCGAGTGATTGGGGTGCGGAATAATAAAGACTTTCACCTGAATTGTTACTATCAGCTTGGACACCATCAAATAATTCCTTCTTGTGTTGAAGGGATGACTGAGCGGTGAAAGGTGATGTCATACAGCACTGGGCATTATAATCTTCTAAACTTTCTAATGTGGCGGTGTTTCCCCCATCTCTGATTATAAGATTTCTGAATAATGAATGGATACCACCTTTCTTATCTGGGACAATTACCCCCCTAGCATTCTGGATTTGTAATTCTGCCCTTAAATAAGTTTCTTTTGGATTAAGGAAATCAACAAAACTAGGAATTAGGATCCTGATCTGATCTAAAGCTTGAACATCGGAAACGACATCTGGTTTGACTGACTGCGACTTTGAAGCAACATAAACACTTGAACCTTGAGGTCTGAACATTTTTATATATAATAGAATTAGAAAAAAATTTTTTTAAAATAAAATAAAAAATTAAATTAATATATTGTCTAATATATTAAATTAAATTATAAAATCTACATATTCATAAGCAAATTAACAATGTCCTTAATTTTCATGGATTTCTTGACATTCAGATTGTTCATCATTGCCCATTCAAGAAGATCCGCCTTTCTAAGACTTTGTCTGTCTTCATATTTATAACCTTTGTATCGGTCATTCATAATGTGATGTCTACCTTTCCTGTCATAACCAGTTCCCTTGTGCTGGTTATTCACTGGTAGATTTTCAAAAACAAATTTCTTCCATCGTGGCAATTTGAATTCCTTAAAACCACGATGGAAATCAGATCTATGAATACGATCATCATTAACTTTAGGGTCAGGGACATTATCAATCCAAGGTTTGACAGTCACTCGCATTGTATTTGGGAAACTATTGTATTTTGAATAGTCATAATTAAGGACTTCTTCCACCTGTTTGGGAATATCGTCAAGAAAAGGAAGTGGATCACGGATCCAAGATGCTGGGGGGTTACAAGCAGGATTGCGGTTGAGTTCGTCAATTGGGGTATACATATTATATTATATTATATACTTGGATATCTTTCTAAGTGCTTTATTATAATAATTATATTATTTTTTTGATCCCATCAAAGTTAATGCTAATGTTATCTGTTTTTTTAATTTTTCATCCATTGTAAATCTTTTACCCTTAAATTGGAACTTTTTTCCGACATCGTGTGACTTAAGTCTTTCAAGTTCGGGTTTCTTAAATGTGTAATCATCTGCGACATCTAAGGATTTTTTTAATCCGCCTTTCTGAAATTTCACTTTCTCACCGCCTAATTCTACCGTTTCGGTCTTAGGTTTGGATTTTCTATTTTTTTTGTCGGCAGATTTCCCAACTTTTGCTGATCGTGATTGTTTAGAAGAACCATACATTTTTATATATATAATAATTAGAAAATAAATATTAAATAAATTTTTTAAAAAGTCCCAACGGAAGCTGAACGGTCTACGGCATTATCAACACTAGGTAATGCTACAGCATATTTTTGGGTCAAACTGTGGGGGGCGGTGACGGGGGCGGAGGGTGCCGGTGCCGGTGGTTTTTTGTCAGGATGAAATAAATGGTAAATTCCTTCTCCGATCGCCACGAACCCACTGACTGCTAATGCCAATTCGCCAACTACGGGGATGGCACCTAAAATGGCATCACTGGCAGTCAGTCCCGCTAATTCGCTACCAGCTTCGCCCCCGACCTCAGCTGCCTCAGACCCACCAGAAGAAAAAAAATTTTTTACAGAACTGAAACCTTGTTTTATGGATTGTCCCCGTTGTGCTAAACTAGAAAATGCTTTTTGACCTGTCCGTTCAAGTAGACTTGATCCTTCCCCGCCAACTTCTTGTAATCCACTTTGTTCGCCACCGATAATATCTGTGTTTTCATCAGCTGGTGCTTCTTTTGGTTGGAATTCACTACTGATGGGTTTCCCTGTGTTTTCACTGAATGGATTACTCTTTAGATCAACTTGTGCCGGTCTACTTAATGGTTGTGATGGTTCCGGTAGATCATCAGTGCTGACTTGGGTTGGTTGGTCAACAGCATCATCATTTGCCTGAAGTCTTTGTTGTCTATCTCGTTGACCTTGTTCCACAACTGATACAAATGAAGGTTGTCCAATGACTTCAGTGGCATCAGGGGCATCAATTGGATCTAATGTATCGGGTTCAGTAACCTTAATAGCAGGTCGTATATCGTCTGGCATTCTAAATGGGTTAGTTTCTTCTTCATCTACACCTTCTTGATCTGGTTGAAACTGATGTCCTTCTGGGATGGATGTGGGATCTTTTAATTGGGCATCATCATCGTAAAATTCTTGATGATCTCCATCACTACCCTTAAAATATGTATCTCCATTATCATTTTTGAAATCTTTTAAACTATCGTCCCCACCAATATCTAATGGTTCAGCATCTTCATCAAAGTCGTCTTCTGTTTCTTTTTTTTGTTCAGCTTCCTTTTTTCTGGTTTGTCTTCCCCTGTAAAGATCTACTAATTTTTTACCACCAGCATATATAGATTTTGCACCTATTAATCCCGAAAGTTCTTCACCCCCCGCCTCAGACACCGCTTTCCATTTCTCGGTAAAATCTTTCATTTTATCATTATATTTTTCAGTGATGCCATTTGCCATGTCATCATAATTCTCAATCTTCTGTTCTTGTAACTGTGCTAACTTGTCACGGATATTGTTTACCTGATCAGCATACATATCATCTGCCATTTTTTAATATATAATAATATTAGAAAATAAATTATTAATTCAATATAATGTTAGAAATAAGAACCATATTCACCATAGTCGGTTTTTGGTGGATTAAGAATATCTAAATGTTTTTGTGGTATTTTCTTAACTTTTTCTTCTGTCACTTGTGTCACTGGTTTATTCTGTTCTTGAAACTTTTTGAAATACTTTGCTTCAAGTTCTTTTTCTTTTCTCTCTTCTTCTTCTCGTTTCTTTGCTTCTTGCTTTTGTAAAGTTACCATCATATCACCATATTTATCCATATATCCTAAAAATTGTTCAAATCCATCTACTTTCGGTGTTCCGACGGAGGATGTAGTCCCCATATCTGTTTTAGTATTTTTAGTATCAACTGTAATCGGGGTGGCATATTCTTTTATGTCTTGTTTCTTTTCCTGTTCATCTTCTTTTTTCTTCGCTAGTTTTCTTTCCTTAGCAAGTTTTCTGGCATTAGCAAGGTGAGCTTTCTGTTTTTCAGAAACCTGTCGTTTTGGTTTTTGGGGTGTTGGTGCTGGTGGTTTTATTGGCGGTTGGCGAATGAATGGATCACTCTTAAGATCTTCAGTTTCTATAATCTCTAAATCTTCTTTGACTTCTACCGGCATACTAATATCTGGAAAAGCATCCATCTTTTATATATACTTATTATTTAGAAAATAAAATTTAGAATAAAATTTTAAATTGTTTCTATAATTTTTCTATTTTTCTATTTCAATGGAATAAAATCAACCAAATCTAAATCTTAAAAAGGTAGGTAGTTTTTTCAAATATCACAAACTTTCCTATTTTGGATTTTTCAAAAGTTACGATATTGGAAAGTTTCCTTTTTTTTGAAAAACTACCTACCTTTTTTGAGAAATTAAAAAAACAATAATAGTGAGATATTGGTTAGTATATATAACCGTCTATTTGATCCGTTGTTCAAGTTTATTTTTAAGTTTCTGGATGTTTTCAAGGTATTTATTTTGGATTTGTTCTGGGTCATTATATTTGGTAAGTAGATCACCGTATTTATATTTTTTATTTGGGATATCTTCCAGTTCATCACTACAGTCAGTAAAACTTTCCAAGTGTCCCAGAGCAAGTTTAATCATTTGATATTCGTTTTGTGTGAAGTGTTGTGGCATATTTAGTTATATAATAAAGTTTGATATTATATAAATAATGATAAAATAAAAATTAAATAAATGGGTTTTAAGGATCAATCACTAGTCCCGTCATATTTCCTTTCTTCATCATCATCTTCTTCATTGAAACCGTCAAAGTTTGTGTTCACGGGAACGGAAGATAATTGCTGAGGAGCTTCATACAATAATTTAGTAAAATTCTGATATGCCTTTGCTGGTTTACCATATAAATCAAGCATTAGGAAAGCATAAGGTTTGGATGTAGCTTCCTTTAATAATTCTTTGAATTTATCCATGTTACCATATCTTGCCCCCATTTCTTCTGCCATTTTTTCCACTTCTCTGTTGTTAGCATTTTGTGATATGATAGCATAGTTAATTGATTGACGAACAATATTGGGAACAGCTTTGTATAATTGGGTAGAATAATACAGTAACTTAATATTATGATGACGATATGAAGATGCTATTTTGAACATAAGTGAATTCTTCTTGATATTTGGAAAAGCAATAAAATCGTCAAAGACAATAGCAATGTTCGGTCTTTGGGGTTTAGGTATTTGATCCTGATAGTCAATAATAGTCTGAAGATGCTTATCACTATATTCACTATAAATAGTTTCTCCGTATTGATCCAGTAGAAATCTTGCGGTAGCATCACCATTTGTAATAGTAGACGAATAAATATATATTGCATCTAACTTCCCCATCAAGAAATTGGGATTTTGAAAATAATTACAAATTCTAGTAGTTTTGCCTTGTCGTGGTGAAGCTACATCCAAAACACAAGAACCACCGTTGATATCAAAGAAATTAGGGTGATGAGTGATTTTCTTTTCAACTAGGGGTTGTTTTATAGGTAGAATTGTCAAATCTTCACTTTCCATTTTTATTATATAATATAATTAGATAATAAAAAAAACATTATTCTTCGTCAAAATCTCTGGTTTCAACCGCCGGATGCGGTTTTTCTTCATATTCACCAAGTTGGCAACTGGATCCTGAACAACACTTAAATTTACACTTTATCGCCTTTATCAATCTTATCAATAGACTGGGTCTACTTAAAACTTCCTCGGGTATAACTTCCATTTTATATAAAATAAAATTAGATTTTATTTTATCTTTTTATCGCTTTCACCATATTCAGATTGGGTTTGTATTCATCTAAAAAGTCCTGTTCAATATTTCTTAATATTAATTTATCATAACCTTCAACTTCGTTAAGTATTTCACAAAACGGTCTTATATCTTCAATACAATGTTGAATACAATATTTATAAAATTTAGTCCCATTGTGGCGGGATTGTTTTTTGTGTTGATTGTGGGCAAATAATCTGGATTTATAGTTTTTAGTAGATCCAATGTATATATTCCCATCGTGTTCAAATTTATAAATAAACATTTTTATATATAATACAAATAGAAAAAAAATTAAGTTTTATTCTAAAAATAAAAATATATATATTAATATATAGTTTAATAAAATGGCAGGATTTCATACAAAAACATTCATCAATCACGATGACTATATGACACCCAAAAGTGCTTGGGAAAAGATACAACACATAATACCAAAAGACAAGATATTATGGGAAGCATTTTATGGTGATGGAAAAAGTGGGGATTACCTGATAGAATTAGGTTATAATGTCATCCATGAAAATATTGATTTTTTTGATGATAATACAAGACCTGAATACGACATCCTTGTTTCCAATCCACCATATGGTAAAAGTAAAGAAATAATGAATAAACTTTATGAAATGGATAAACCATTTATCTTAATAATGCCAACTGCCAAGCTAACAACTAGTTATATAAGAAGTTGGCAACAAAGGGGTATACAAATAATTTTACCTAGAAAAAGAATACAATTTATTAAAAATGGCAATGAAATACAAAACAAATGTAATTTTGATTGTTTCTATTACTGTTATAAGATTAATTTACCTCGTGATATAATTTGGTTAGAAGAATAATTTATTTATCTTTAGCAAATGCTTTCTGACCCTTTCTTCTACCGGTCTTGATCTTATCACCTTTTTTAGTGGTGAAATCCTGAGTGTCACCCCTTCCTTCTTTCTTTTCTTTTTTTACTCTGGAAACATTAACGGCACCCTTGGTTCCCTTTTTCTTTCTGTATTCGGGACCCGCTTTCTTCAAAGCTTCAGTATAACTGATACCTTTATCTTTGGCATACTTCTTGACGAAATCAATCCATTCAGACATTTTATATATATAATTAAAACAGAAAAAAAAATTTATAATAAAATAAATATCTATATTATATTATAAAATGACATCACTAAAAGATCTGAGTGATACGGAGTATTACAAAGAACACAAAAAACACCACACCGCTAAACATATTAAAGCAATGAAAGAACTTCAGAGATTGGGGGTAGATAGGGAAAAAGCACATAAATTTGTTCAAAAATATATGGGTAAATAATATATATTATCTAATTAATATATATAATAAAATGAAGAAAATTGGCAAATATACCTATGAAAAATCTACAAGAAAAGATAAAAAATTAATGACTGTCGTGGACGGGAAAAAAGTCCATTTCGGTTTTCCCAAAATGGAGCAGTTTAAAGATAGGACTGGAATTTGGAAAAGTAAAGATCACGGGGATCCTAAAAGAAGAAAGAATTATTTAACCAGAACCGCTGGTATCAAAAACAAATCTGGAAAATTAACTAAAGACGATCCATCATCACCAAACTACCACAGCAGAAGAATACTATGGTAATTTTTTATCCATAACCTCAGCTTTAATTTTTTTCAGTATTTCAACCACTTTTTTGATCTGTTCATGATTACTGCTTTCTTCCCAGTAACTATCATAAACACTATAACTACTACGACAAAACAATTCTTCTTTTTGTGCTTCTTCAATGAGTGCTTTGATCGTATCCAATTTATCCTGAGTATCCATATATATTATATACTTCTATAAAATCTCCTTTAAGTCCTATTCATTTATAATAAATATCTCTTCCAATCCTTCAATAATTTGAATTAACTTTTCTTTGTCATTAATGTAATTACCAAGAAAAGTGAATAATGTTATAATATCGTCACGACTTAACTTGTCAATCATTTATATTATAAATATAAATTATTTTTTTGAATATCCTTCTTGGGTCTTAACTGAATGTCCCATTTTTTTGGCATCATCCGCCTTCTCATCAAGTTTTTCTTTTGGATATTTTTCACTGATGAATATGTGTCTTAACATATTAACAGATATATTTTTCCCAGTAGGGGCAAAAACCTTTTTGATCTCTTTACCCAACCCGTTAGCACTCATTGGATTACCCTGAGAATTCAAAAGTAGACTATCAGTCTTATTGTATTTCAACCAGATATTCAAAACACTATTTAATTTCTTTCCAACCGGCACTTGATTTTCACCGTATTTTCCAGCTGTCTTGTATTCATTGAAACTGAAAAACTTTTTATTTCTTGAAACTACAACTAAATAATTATGTTCTTTTCTCTCTTCCTCATCTAACTTATCGTATTCATTTTTACTTATTACCTCACTGGGTGAGTAGTCTAACCTAGTTGGGGGGTTCTCTTCATTTAAGAAAAGATTTGCTATAACCCATTTTTGCATCAGTGCCATCTGCTTTTTATTCAGTTCTTCTTTACTCAATAATTCCCTTTCTTTAATATCTCTAAGATACATTGCCATAACTTTTTTCAATTCTTTCATGGATACCCAATTTTTCTTTTGATTTTCTGATTTCTCTCCATTGTCAAAATCTTCAACATATTTATTGTGGGTTTCATCTAATATTTCCCTGTATTCTTTTATAAGATCGTCGTATTTCCCCTTTGTATTCATAGCATCTAAACTGACAATCACACTTGCTAAATAATTCTTCTGAGTAGATAATTTTAAAGAACTTAAAAATTCTTTGACATCATCAGTATCTTTTAAAAAATCAAGATTTTTGAATTCACCATCCCCTTCAGTTGCCTTATGTAATTTTGAAATACTTATAACATAAGCATTCAAACTGTTAGGTTTAATGTTTCTCTTCTCATCAATTGCTTTCTTCAAAGTTTCCATTTTATTATATATTATATTTAGAATAAAATTTTAAATATTTATTCTATATTTAAAATATTTATTTAAAAAAACATTTACAACAACAACACATAACAAAGGCACCGACA
>VMHT01172540.1_pt1 | contig 25090 bp, 21 predicted proteins | sample 4693611 | NCBI WGS metagenome assembly VMHT01 (sample SAMN12280063, study PRJNA550983) | marine metagenome | isolation source: seawater sampled from same location over 5 years 0.02-0.2 micron viral filtrate | place: USA: collected off the coast of southern California halfway between the port... ...
TCTCCATATTACATCCGTACTGTACGAGGTGATAATAAAGATCCCCTTACACAGTTTATGATTGACAATGGTGTACCTAATGAGCCATGTGTATTCAAGGGTGACACTACAACTGTGTTCAGCTTTCCTGTACAATCACCAGACAATGCTATAACACGTAACGACATGACTGCTATTGAACAGCTAGAGACTTGGCTCACTTACCAACGCCATTGGTGTGAGCATAAGCCCTCAGTTACAATATCAGTACGGGATGATGAATGGCTTGATGTGGGAGCCTTTGTCTACAGACACTTTGACGAAATGTCAGGTGTGTCATTTTTACCACACTCAGACCATACCTATCAGCAAGCACCTTATCAAGATTGTGGTAAGCATGACTATGAATATTTATTATCATGTATGCCAGAAAAGATTGACTGGAGTAAACTTTCAGAGTATGAACAAGAAGATAACACGAAGTCTAGTCAAACTTTTGCTTGCTCTGGTGACGTGTGTGAAGTAGTAGATATAACATAAGGAGAAAACAAATGGCTTGGGTATTAGTGGCACTATTTATATTTAATGGAGAGCCAATGATTATGTCCGACAACATATTATACGAGAGTAGAGAGAAGTGCAATGAAGCTGCAACTGAACGTAGTGATTATCTAGAGGCTACTAGACCTAAAACTATGTGGGAAGCAGACTACTGGGTATGGTGTACACAGATACCACAGGAGGTATAGAATGACTATATTAAAACATTTAAATATAAACCCTAGAACAGGTAAAAATAAATACTACGACAAAGGAAACAGTTACGAAATACAAAAGGGTCGTAATAAAAAGAGTAACCCTAAACACAATCCTGTAACAAATGCAAACATGCTATTCATTAATGGAAAATATATATCAAGAAAAGATCCTAGATATAAAATGTTTAAACCTGGCAGTTACAAAATAAGTGATGGATCAATAGAAGTATCTAACATTGGTATAAGCAAGAAAGAAGGATACATATATGTATTAATAAATCCAATATTTGAGAACTGGGTAAAGATAGGTATGGCTGAAGATGTTACTAAAAGACTTTCACAATTTAACACAGCTTATCCTGAACGTGATGGTCAAATGGTATATAGTGTAAAAGTTTCTAACATGAGAAAGGCAGAAAAGATAGCGCATAGAATAGCAAAAAAGATTGCCAAGCGAACAGAGAACGAATGGTTTACCCTGACTGTTAGACAGGCTATAGATATACTTAATAGGTTAGGAAGTAAAGTACCCGAAAAAAATAAAGAGCAGGTAAAACCTGCCATACAGGATCTATTTAGTTATGCAGAAACTGGAACGTGAAGCTAAAAAGTGGATGGAAGATAAACGTAAAGGAAAGATAATATGTCCTAAGTGTGACATCGAAATGATACAAGGTGGTGACCACGATGGAGAGGATGATTACATAGTTAGTAACTTTAGTTGTAATACTTGTGATACATTCTTATTGTTATACTGGAAATGAAAAGGGCCGCTAAATGCGGCCCCTTCTTTTAGTGTGTTACTCTACCTATGTTCCTACTTCATCGTACACATCTTTAAGATAATCAACTATCTCTAAGAATGTATCAGTCTCTGCTATACTAAAGTCCTCAATAGATGCCTCTACTCCATACTGTTCTTTCATCATAGTAAGAGCTTCTTTCCTTATACCTTTTGGAACTGCCATTGCTTTAGATGCCATGCGAAGTCTTTGACTATCACCACCTAAGTACCCTGCTTCCATCCTTTTTCTTACATCAGCCTTAACTTGGCTTACAACTTTGTTTAACATATCCCGTTTACCTGTAAGGCTTGCATCATTAAACTGCTTACTCCTTATTAGAAAGTCTGTCTTCTGTTCTAGTATAGGAGATATTATAGTATTAAAGATCTTATCATAAGCAGGTACTTTTGTACGCTCACTAGCAGTCCAAGGAAACATTTCAGACATAGTGTAAGCTATCTCTGTAGCTGTACGAGAGGGCTTAACAGTAAGTCCATATATCTTAGAGTAAGGATTAGCATCATACACTTCACCTTCCCTTGTTGCCACTCTTAACTCTTCACCTGTTATAGCTTCTGTCTTATCTGAAAAGACTTCGAAGATATTGTCAACATACTTGGTTGCACTTTGAGTAAATACATCTATCCCTTCTGCCTGTCTTACATCTTTAGCTGTGTCTGTACCCATAGCAAAACCTGCTACCTTATTAATAGCATCTAGTGGTCTGGTTACACCTGCTAGTAAATTACCAGAAGCTTTAGAAAAAGCATGTATACCATCACCCCTCTTAGCACCATCCTCGTTTATTAAAACATCAAGCAAGTTGTTCAAGTCATTAGCAAACTGGAAGTCTCTTGATACCTGACCAACGGCAAGCTGAGTACCTAACTCTTGTATTAATTCTCTAGGTACATCTTCACCTTGTACATACTTTATATTTAATGCTCTGCCTACTGCAAGAAATACAGAGAAAGGAAAAGTATTCTTAGCGTCTATGATAGCGCCACCTGGTCCTTCTATTTCATACACACCTAGTTTCTTTTCCTGTCTTTCTTTATCGTACTGCATAGCCATGTAACCAGCAGTAGAACCTACAAGTATACGAGCAGCTACCTCACCCTCTTGCAAGTCTGCTTTTTGTCCTTTCAATATACGTTTACCATACTGATAGAAAAACTCAGGAGTAGCAAAGGGTGACCACTGATAAGATGTAGCAACCACATTATTCATAAACCTACCAAACGGTAACAGTGTTCCTATGCCAGGTGTGTTTGAGATTGTCTCAACTAACTTAGCTGTAGAACGTAGTAGCTGTGGTTGATCTTTTGATGTGTAGTCTTTTGAGTAGACTGACTTAAGAGTTGCATCTAGTGCAGCTTGCATTACATTATCATCTAGCATATTGTCATCAGACATTAATGCTTCTTTTAAAGTAACATCCTTAGATATACGTAAGTACTTATCAAGCTCTGTTATAAACATTTGTGACTTAGTAAAGCTATCCTGTACACGTACACCTGAAGCATCAGCAGCAGCCTTAGCTCCAGCTTCTATGTTTCTATAGAGTTTGTTCTTTGGGTTTATGCCGTATCTATCAGCATTTATTTCTATACCACCAGAGATAGTTTCAAAGAGTAGCTTACGTGCATCTTGATTCTCATCTAGCAGTTTCATGTATGCATCATGTGTAGTGTACGGGTCTGCAAAGTTTCTAAGCTTCTGTGCTTGTATAGCAGTTAAAGCTTTAGCACGTCTAAAACTTTCTGTAGCTCCTGCTGTCTTACCTAAAGCTAATTGACCTAAGCCTTTTGTCATTAAGCCTGTAGAGTTAAACAGATCCGCAACAGTCTGACCTATGTAGTACTGACCAAAACCTGCAACGTTAACGGCTGTTGTAGCAGGAGAGGATACAAGCAAACGTTTCCATACAGACTGACCATAACGTATACCTTCTGCATTCTTAGCTCTCTTTAGTTCTGCACCTATCTCTTCTTTACTATTAACTTCATCTAGTGTTTTTGTAAGTCTCTCACTAGCAGCAACTAAACTGGAGTCTAATGTCTTACGAACCTGACTCATTACGTTTAGAGTCTGACCAGCATTACTAATATCTTTAGCTAAAAAGTCTCCTAGTTGTGTGCCATCTTCTGCAGCTTCTCCTATTACAATACCTGTCTTTTGTCTCATAAGCTTATTTATTTCACCAAGCTCACTAGGTGGTAAGAATGTAGCTACGTTAGTAAGTACATCTGATACTGTTTTCTTACGAGACAGCTTCATATTTTTATCTTTAAATATTTTAGCTAGGCCACCCTTGTTATCTTCTCCTAACATAATGTGTTTGATTAAGTCTGCTGGCATGGTTGCAGATGTAGCATCTCTTCCATCCTCTACCTTTTTATTCCAAGCAGTTATCTCTTTCTTCATGGAAGTTGATATTGCTTTCATGTCTTTCTTTTTGAATATAGGAGATAGTTCTTCAACAGCAATGTTAGCTACACGATCTAATGGATCACGTTCATCAGCAAGACCTGATGCTCCACGAAACTTACCAAAGCCTAACTGCGCTCCACCTGCTACACCACCAAGGAAAGCAGATAAGCCTGTCTGCATAGCACTATACTTTTCCTGTGCGCCTACTTCCATTTCAGCATTTTGTACCATGTTGTCTTGAAGCATAGCTGCTCCTGCATCAATACCTATAGTAGCTTTTAATGCCTTGCCACTAGCTCTGTCATACAGATTGCGCTGTTCATCATCCATAGCTTTCTTGACCAACGCCCTGCGTCCATCTCTATAGACACGATCTTTTACTTTATCACCAACACCAGCAGCTTTTCTTTTACCAACGCCAGCAGCTACTGCTCTTTTTACTGCTTCTCTTCCAGCAGCAAGTGCAGCTTTATCCGCAGCAGCTTTGTTTGCACCACTAGCTATAGCTTCCATACGAACTTTACGTATAGAGTCAGCAATAACTTTCTTACCAAACATCCTAGCACCACCAGCATATGCACGTGCTATACCACCAGTAGCCACACCTAAGTAATTGGTAGGGTCTGTAGCTGCAGCAAAGATATAATCTTTAACACCATCTACTGCACCATATACACCGTCATTCTGAAATACATTACCTAACTTTTCATAGACCTCATATGCTTTTCTAGCTTTTTCTTTTTGTACATCGTCTGCCTTATTAACAAAACGTACTTCACCTGCAGTAGAAACAGTGTTAGCGTTGAAGTAGCGCATGTGTTCTACAAAGTCATCAACAACTTGTTCAGGCTGTACCGTTTTATAGTCTACGCCTTTACGCTCTATCATGTAGTCACGTATCTTGTTTAGAAACTGGGGTCTTTGCAGATCATCTTTCTTTAAGCTAGCTTCAGGGTCAAGGATAAAGTCATCCTCTTCTTCCACCATACTAGTAGGTGTAGGAACATTGGAGAGCCTTGCTTCTCTCTTTCTTTTTAGTTCTAAATAGTTTGGCATATCAGTCCTCTAAAAGTTTATCTATACCTAATGGAAGTCCAGTCGAAGGATCGTGGGTATCACCATAGGTTGCATCCCAGTACTCAGCCTCAGTAACTTTTCTTTTCTTTCCTGTTGGTGATCCTAGTAACCCAACTCTTATAGCTAGCTCTTTAGTTTTCTCTCCACCATCAGTAGGTCTAGGTGGTGCAATGATTACCTTACCAGTATCAGGGTTTACCTTACCTTCATACTCTCTATCCCATTCACCCTTACCGCTTAGACCACGTTTACTCTTCCTTTTAGGGAAAGTTTTTGCAAGTAACGCTGCTTCTTTAGCTTCTGTATCGGGCGCTTCCGCTTCGGGAGCTTCTTCACTTTGAGGTTCTTCTTCTGTGTCTGTTGGGAGTTCAAATATACCTGCCTGTGTTTGTCTGTCTGCTTCTTCCATGCCACTTTTGATTGATTCAAATGTTCCTACTTCTCTAGTATCTTCTCCTTCAAGTTGCTCTTCTAGCATATCGTTTTCTTTTAGTAGCTTATCAAAGTATTCCTGACCTACGGAACCTACAACTAATCTTTCAAATGCTTCGTTCTTAAGTAAGTCTGGAATAAAGTAAATAGACATAGCATTTTCTATTTCTACTACTGCTGCCTCCATTTCAACAAAGCTTCTTTCTTCTCGTTCTGCTGCAGCCTTTATTTTATTTTGTTCAACAACATCAACTTCACCAGTCTCTTTACCTGCTGCATATTCTTTAGCAGCATTTTCTCCTGCTAGTTTTATATTAGCTACAGCATCAGGGTTCCTTAATGCAGAGGTCATGTTTGTTGATAAACTTCTACTAAATGCAAGTAGATCTTTCTTACCAAAAAAGTTTACATCAGTAAATGTCATAGTAGATTCAGGGAATATAGACTCATACTCACCCTGTCTAGCTGCAGCATTTATTTCAGCAATGCTCATGCCATCAGAAAACTGTCTGCTACGTAGTCTTTCTTTTGCACGATCCTTTGCATTAAGTCCAAACAATGTTCTAACGATATTATCATCAGTGTCTTGACGCTTTAGTTCTGGTTTAGAGAAACCATAAAGCTGTCGTGTTTGTTCAGCTAATTCACCATCAGCAAAAGTAAAGTCAACATCAGGTATGTTTGGCATATTTACAATAGCATCTATGTCAGCCTTGCCTAAAGTCTTTACACCTTTTTCTTCTACTGTTGATTGTAGCTTATTATAAAAGTCTGCTATGCCATTCATGCCAGAGTTTAATGCATTCTGTATCTGTGCGTCAGTAGCACCCAACGCCCTAGCCCTATGCCCTAGTTGTGCAGCTTGATTTGCTAACAGCTTTTGTTTACCTACTTTAGCAAGATTACGTTCAGCTAATTCTTCTCTTTCATCTTCATACTCTCTAGCATCAACTCTTCTCTGACGTATATCAGAAGCTAATCCACCTGCAAGCTGTCCTGTAAATACTCTCCAATCAAACTTACTCATTATACTAACCCTTTGCCATTAAGCCCATAGGCTTTTCTTCTACTGGTTCTTCTGGTGCTGCTTCAGGCTCTACTATATCTTTCAATAGTTCTACTCCTGGGTCACCTTGCTTATCAATGTCAGATATATACTTCATAGTAAGAGCCTTAAACTTCTGCATCTCTTTTTCATCTACTTCTTTCTGATAGTCACGATCATCATCTTTTGCATCTATACCTGTCTGTGTTTTTATAGCCCCTTTTAGAAATGCGTGTAGCAAGGGAGCTATCATAAGTCCTACATCTATAGAGTGTTTACCCTCCATTTGATTAGCTGTTAACATAGATTGCACGATAGGCTTAAGTGGCACACCCATTTCACACACCATAGCAATATCATCTATAGCATCTTCATCTGCTATCCTATCCAAATAGTACTGAAATACCTCTTCAATCTCAACCATTTGTGGGGGTTGTTCATAAGGGTACTTGCCTAATGGGGAAGTCATAGACATCCCTGGTATTGGTCTATCAAAGCGTCCTGTTGCCATATTCTTTTCCTATTTAGTAAATCCTGCACCAAAGTATAAGCCTACTATAGCAGATACTATGTGCGTGTCTAGTGGTGTTATTACAAATCCTTCGGCATACTGCCACTTAACTAACTCTGGACCTGATCCAAAGATAAAGTCTAAGAAGCCTACCTGTACCTCAGTGTAGCCTACGTACACACCTACTTCTGGGTAGAACACAGCAACCAACTTCGGCAACACTATTATAGCAAAAACTGCAGATAATGCAATAAGTCTTCTTGTCCATGCGAAATGTTTATCGTTCTTTCCAGCGTTACGTGCTTCTGCTGCAAAGCTTGCATTAGCGTTGGCACGTTCCATGAGCATCTTGTTCTGCTCTTGTTTCATTTTCATGCTCTGCCCCCATATGGACATTACCCCACCTAGTACGGTAGAGCCAAGCATTGTTATTAGTTCTAGTGGTAATCCAAACATTATGGTCTTCCTAACGGTCTAGTTTTAGGGCGAGGAGATGATTGAAGATCCCAAGTAGGGTCATCAGGAGATCCAAACTGATGATTACCTATTTTTAAAGGTTTATTTTGTACAAAGGGTTCGTACCAACTTACATCCTCTTTTTCTTTAGGGTTAACAAAATGAGTTGCTCCTCCTGTGGGATCTATATAGTCTCCGCTAAGTATTTTTTTAGCAGCTTCATATGAGTCTTTACTAGGTTTTGCAGATTCACCCAGCATATCCTTACCTTGTCTTCCTTCTGCATAATCAGTGTAAGAGTTCCAAGGAGAAAACTGACCACGTTTTAGTATTACACTTTTTATATCTTTACCCATCCAGCTTTGTTTATCTACTCTATTTTTTATTGTAGCACCAACTGCAAGTTTACCTTTTTTAGATTCACCTTCAGCTTCTTTTTCTATAGTACGTGCTAGTATTTCTAGCTCTGTCATATCATCTGGGCTTTCATATTTACCAGCGCCAGTTTGCTGCGTCATTGACTTAGGAGTTATACCTTGTGTAAAACTTTGATAGAACTGTGCATCAGGGTCTTCATCACCTCTTGTGGTTATCCTTAATGAGGAATCTTTAACAAGATTATTCACAACCTCCTCTTTAGTCTTAGTAGTTTTATCTGTAGGTACTATTAATTCATTACCAGTGTATATTTTGTTTTTGTCTTTTATGTTATTTGTTTTAACTAAGTCTTGTACAGTAGTACCTGTCTTAGCAGCTATATCAGATAGAGTATCACCTGCTTGTATTACATAAGGTACGTTAGCATCAGCAGACTTCAGACTTTCTATAGTTTTATTAACAGCTTGCCTTATGTTTGTCTGTCTTTGTTCTGTATTCATAAGTCCTTTGATAGTGTCGTTGATACCCTGTGCTGTTGTCCTTCTAGCTTTGTATGTATCTGCGTCCTCTAAAGGTTGCACTTCATCGTAAGTACTACCTGCATACTCATCATCCTTAAAGTTCATAGAGGGTAATGGCTTTGCAAGATCAAAGTTAACTGCATCATCTATGCGCTTCATTTGAGCGTCTATGTCTATAGGCTTCATGTCATCTCTGTCATAAATGGATGGCTTAGGTTTTCTATCAGGTTGGGTAAACTCTAGGCCAGCCCTCTGTGCTGCTCCAAAAAATCTATTGAAAAACTTACCAATACCACCAACATCTTTATCATCGTCATCGTCCTTTTTATTAGTTTGGTTTGTAGGAGAGCCTAAGCCTTGATTGGTTCTATTTCTTCCAAACCTGTCATAGCCACTACTAGTATCATCATCTAAGGGTGACTTTTTTATCTTATTAAAGCCTCCCTTATTGTAAAAATCAGTCTTAGAACCACCATACGCAGCTTCCTCGTATCCACTTCCTAAGTCAGAACCACCGTAGCGTTCATTCAATTTATTTATATTGTCAGGATTATACTTTACCATGTTCTATTCTTCTTCTTCTGTTGATGTGCTAGATTTGAATTTGCTTGTTATCCACGTGGTTACTACTTCCTTAGCCATTTCAGCAAGTCCTTTTTCTAACTCGTTACCACCACCTTTGCTTATATTTGTTGTAGCGATTTTGTTAACCCTATCTAAATGATTCTGCTCTCCTGTGTATGCATAATACATCATATCTTTTACTTCAGCAACAACTGCATCATAGGCTGCTTTGCTTAGTGTGTTGGCAGCTTTTGCTTCTAACTCATATGCTGCGTTAATAGCTGCAGTCTCTTCTGTAGTTACTTGCTGTTTAAATGCTGCATTAGCTGTTTCAATTATTCTAGCATTCTCTGAGTTAAACTCTTCTCTAAGACGATCATCTTCTGCGTTAAACTCAGCCATAAGATTTTCTGCTCTAGCATTTTCTGCTGCCATAATGTTAGTCTGGTTCTGATTAGCTTTAGCAACAGTTACAGCCATTTCAACTAGAAACTGTTCAGCATCATTTTCTTCCTGCATATTAGCTTGTGCTACAACATTCTTTTGATTTGTGTCTGAGATAATAGTGTTAGCCATTTCTTGAAACTTAACTTTTGAAGCTTCTTGCTCATTGTCTAAGTTTCTAAAGTCCATGTCTAAAAAAGCTTGTGCATTATCTGCAGCAGCCGTATTGATAGCGTTTAAGTTAGTTCTCTCTAGGCTTGCCAACGCTGCTGTGTCTGCAACAGTCTTAGCACTCTTAGCATCTAAGTTTGCTATGTCCATAGTATTAGTAAGTCTAGCATTTTCTAATGCTATAGTTTGTTCAGCATCAAAGTTCATGTTAGCTATTTCAGATATACGTGCAGCATTCTTTACTTTAGTTTCAAACTCTTGGTCAAACTCTATACCTAAAAAATCAGCACGTTGTCTAGCTTTTTCTACTGCCATCTGCTGTTTGTTAGCTGCATCTAGTTTTGCTATAGGTAAAGCTGACTCCATAGCAGCCTGTATTACCGCCATACCTGCAGCAGATGAAGCACCTAGTCCACGTGCAGCTAACATTGCGTTGGCATTACGCATAGCTCCTGCAGCCCAAGTAGGTGTATTACCACCCTCAAAGTCCTGCATCAAATCATCTAGTTCATCTTTTACACTAGCTGCTTTTGTCTTCTGTAGTTCTTCTTCAATCCTACTTTGATTTACAGCAGACCCTTCTAAAAGTTCACCTTCTCCTACACGCAACTCATCTGGTGCATCTACTTGAGCAGCTTCACCTTGTGCTACTTCTAAGTCAAGTACAGCAGACTTGGTTGGGTCTATGGTAGATGCATCATACTGAGCTTGTTCACTAACTTGCCCTGTCGCACCTTTAAATTGATCAGCTTGTTTTTGTACTTGTTCCTGTGACTGCGCTGCTGTTACTTGCTGTGTAGTTATATCTTCTGGTGCAACTATATCATCTGCTGCTACAGCTTGTGTGGCTACAAGATCTGCCCCATCAGTTGCTACATTAAACTTATCCTCAGCACTATCTATTATAGTACCTTCACCTATTTGAGATACAACTTTAGGTCTTGATACAGCCGCTACAGGGTCTGCTAGTATGTTCTCTGTTATATCAGCACCAGATACAACGTTACCTGTAGTACCTTCTTGGGCTGCATTTGCAGCATTTATTTGAGCCTCTGTTTCAGCATAAACCTGATCTATTTCCTCCTGTGACATATCCTCCACACTTGTACCAGGTGCAGCCTTAATAGGTTTACCCTCAACCATCTGCCTAGCAACCATAGTGAACCTGCCCATTTTAGCTGCTGCTGAAGGACTAGACGCTAAAAACTTATTTATAGACGCTTGATCAGTAGGTCCATTATAACCTAGTGATGGTAGTATTTTGTTTTGTAGTGTCTCAGGCTTAAACCCTGCAAATTTCTTAGCCATTTTCTATTTCCCTATTTGCATCCACAATGATGCGGCAATGAATGTTATTACTGCTACAGTTGACATCTTAACCATAGTTGACCACACACCTTTACGTGTATCACGCCATGCTTCTAGTAAGTTACGCATTTCTGTTATGTCTTTACGAGCATCATCATCATGTAATCCTACTTCACGCAATGCCATCTTAGCTCCACGCTTTGCTGCACGATCTAGCATAGCTTCTAGTTCTTCTGGTGTTATCATATTATCCTCAATCTATCCAAAAGATACAGCATTTAAAGAAAACGCACTGTTTATATTTGTGTTACTACTTTTAGTTACCGTATAAGTTGTGCTTCCACTGCCTATGTTAGAGGCAGTTGCAACAAAGTATTGAGCAAAAGTTTTAGCAGTTTGTTGACTTATTGAAAGGTTACCACCTGAAACTGCAGCAGTACCTGGATATGAGAAACCTCCCACAACAAAAGTTACCCCTCCACTTTGACCATTTACAGCAATAGTCTCACTTAGTGCATTGGTGGAGGTACTGGCAGAAGCAGTCGCATAGGGTGTAGAACTGGTGTATCCTGTTATTTCGTAGGTGTAAGAATGCCCGTCTTGCGCCCCCGTGCCGCCACTGTTTCCAGAAATTAGGGTGCTACCTGATTGGGTGGTTTCTAAATACCATATACTTGTTTGAGATCCTATGCCAGTTGAAGCGTTGTAATGGGGTACTCCCCCCACTGCCTTGGTCATGGCAACACCGCCACATAATACACTAGTAGGATTGGTAGAGGTATTTGAACTAGATGCCATTGTATGTGCAGCCACAACAACAACTAGTTTAGTTCCAGAAGATAGTGTTCTGTTTCCGTTTGCAAAGTTGCCAGTGGTAGTAGATGAAGCACCTATAAATGAAACACTTCCACTTGCAGCAGTGGCCCCGTAGTAATCACTAAATGCTGTGTTGTTGTTATCAGCACCAACTAAATCTTTAACATCTGTATCACTTAAGGCAACCTGAGAACCACTACTACCCCCTGCCTCAACATGAATTTCATTTAAAGTTATCTGACCACTAGAGGTAAGAGCCATTACTCACACTCACATTTTTTACATTTACATTCATCTAGTTTTTCTTTTAGTTCTTTGATAGCTTCTATTAGTAATCCATGAAGCTGATCATACTTAACAGTCTTATACTCTACACCCTCTTCTCCAGTGTGAAATACTAATGACTTATTTTCTACAGCAGATGGTAATACTTTCTCAACTTCCTGTGCAATTACACCAGCAGCCCTTTTACCATCTTTGTTGTAGCTAAATGTATAACCGCTTAGTTGAGATACTTTATCTAAAGCACTGTCAATCTTTTCAATGTCATGCTTAAGTCGTTTGTCAGACACAGATGTTGAGAATCCAATTACATCACCATCAACATGTAGATCCCCGTCATTCTCTAGCATCATCTCGATTGAACCACCAGTCCTGAACTTAATAGCCTGATCATCTTTATCAAAAGTAATATATTCATCACCATTACCAACAGTAACATCTAGTGTAGCAGCTAGTCTTTGATCTGCCAGTAAATTTAATGTTATTGTTTCATTACTAGATTGGTTTGTTGTAAAGTTAGCAGTACCAGAAAGCCCTTGACCTGCAGCTATAGTGATTGTAGCATTATTAGCAGTGGCTATATTGTTGAATTGAGTTTGAATATTGCTACTGACGCCATCAAGATAACCCAATTCAGTAGAGGTGACTGCCGAAACTGCTACTTTACCAGAACCATTTGAAATTAATGCCCTGTTTGTTGTAAGGTTTGATGATGTAATCGTACTTGCGCCACCAGTAATACTTGCTTGTTTTGCGTTTAATTGTGTTTGAATACTTGAGGTTACACCATCAGTATAATTTAATTCTGCTGTGGTTGCTGTCACACCGTCTAGAATGTTTAATTCTGAGGTGCTTGCTGTTAAACCATCGAGCTTGTCAAATTCAGTTGTTGTAACACCTGTTGCTCTCAAATCTTTTGCGTAGTTTAAATCAGCTACTGCACCAGTAAATCCATCAAGCTTATTTATTTCAGTAGCAGTAGCAGTTACACTTGTAAGATCTGTAGGTGCAATACTAATGTTTCCAGTACCATCAAAAGATTGACCAGCAATAGTACGTGCTGTTTGTAATGCTGTGGCTGTAGCTGCGTTACCACCTGCGTTACCTGAAACGTTACCAGTAACATCACCAGTAAGATCTCCTGTTACGTCACCTGTAATTGCACCAGAAGCGTTTATTGTTGTTGCTGTTACGGCTGCTGCAGTGTTACCACCTATAACTGTACCGTCAATAGTACCACCGTTTATATCTGCAGTATCCGCTACAAGAGCATCTATATTAGCTGTGCCATCTATAAACAAATTACGCCACTGCTTTGTAGAACTACCTAAATCAAAACTATCATCATCATCAGGTATGATACTACTATCAATCTCTGCACCAAAAGACACAGTATCTGTATCAGCATCACCAAAAGTAAGGTTACCGTTTATTGTAGCATTACCTGTAACTGTAAGATTACCTCCTATAGCAACGTCAGCTACTGTTGTTACATTACCAGTAAAGGTAGAAGTTTCATCTACAGTAAGTATATCTGTCCTTAATGTTCCATCAAAGAAGCCATCCTTCCACTCAATACTAGAAGTACCGAAGTCGTAGGTGTTGTCTACTTTAGGACGTACAACACTAGATGTAACTACAAAGTCCTGTGATGGTCCTAAGTTTGAAATGGGTGGACCATTTCCTGCAGTGCCATCGTGTGCATGTCCTGAAGATGCGTTGAATGCTCCTTCAATAGCATTATATTCTGAGTTAAAGTCTGCAGCATCAATAACTGCACCTGTAACTATGTTAGCTGTCGCTTGACGTGTATATCCTGCCATGATTATTGCCTATCGTTTTGCCTATATTGTAATACTGCTGAGTCTAAGGTGAAGGGTGGGTTAGTGCTGTCACTTGTGATTCTCATAGCAACTGTATGAAAAGATCCTATTAAGTTTTCGTTGTACACTCTTTTTATTTTACTTCCGTATATTACGCCTGTGCCACCATACACAGAATTAGGCTGACCAAAAATAAACGTACCAGTACCACCTGTTGTAGACCCTACTTCTATTTCTTCTGGTTGTATTATCCTTGTGTCACCCCCTGAATCAAAGTCAAACAAAAGTCTAAACTTTAAATCCATCTGACCTGTAGGGTCTGTGTATAGTGTTAACTTATATGCTGTCTTACGTACCTCTGGATCTGTAATAGCCATAAAGGGTGTTTCCATAATAGTTTCTATGTTACTACCATCGAATCCATTTGTTTGTTCCATTTCGTATAGGAAGCCATCATTGTTAGCAAACATTATAGCTTCTGATGTTCCTGAGTATATACTATCTGCTACAAATGCTTTTATTCCTTTTGTAGTAGACCACTCAACACCTGAACCACCCTGAGATATAAATTTAGTAGCAATCAAACCTTCTGATGTGTCTGTGCTTTGAGATCCTACAAAGGCAAATATTCTATACTGAGCTTTTTCTCTTATTATAACAGAACAGTATTCAGTTGTCGATCTTAAAAAGTCATCTGCGTCTTTAAATATTGTATCTGACGCAACGTCTAACGCAAAGTCACCTATACGATCAGTAGCACTTAATAGTCTTAGACCATCTGGTGCTAGGTACATTATGTCACCGCCAAACTCTTGAACACTATCTGCACTAATACAACCTATCTTATCAGTGACAGGTTTTATTTCAAAGAAAGGACTAGCACCAAGTCTTACTAATGATTGTATTGTGTCTGCAGTAAATATAATAAGCTTTTCACGAAAGACAGATAAACCAGTTACTGTGTTTCCAACATTTGAAACAAGGTTAGTAACTCCTCCACCAGACACATTAGCTATAGTAAATTGACCTGATACATAAATCTGATTGTTTTTAGAGTATACTATACTGTTGTCAAATACAGTAACTAACTCTGCACCTTGTAAGTCTGTAGATATACCTGTAGTAGATGAGGTTAAAAAAGATACAGTATTACCAGAGCTATTATACACGGCTGGATAGTTTATTCCATCTACAAATACTGTTTTGTCATCTCCATCAAAGTTAAACGTAACGTGTCGTAGTTTACCTCCACCTGTTAATGGTGAAGTAGCCATGTGTGTCCAAGTTGTACCTGTGCTAAGAAAGTAACCTGTTTTGTTTACGTCTGCTGTTTGAAGTCCAACCTTTTGAAAAGTTAAAGCTGCATTATCTGATAGAGACTGTTGATGAGATAGTACAATATTATTCTGATCTGTTACTGTAGAAACCGTTACAGTACCAGAGATACCTGTGCCTGTAACAACCATACCTACAACTATAGTACCTACATTACCATCCAAAGCTACACTAGTAGAGTTTGTTGTAGCACCGTTTACAGCAGCAGTTGCTTGATAGGCTGCTACAGCACTAGAGTCAATCTTACGTACAGCTACAGCACGACCACTAGAAACAACCTTCACCCCTTGTACATTACCAGTCCCTGGAATTTCAGTAGCGCTAAACTTCTGATAGCCTCTTACTTTTGTGTAGCCACCCTGCCTGTCAGGTTCCATGTTTTGTAGTATAGTAGTTGTACCAACAGAATTAATACCCTGTTGTAAGGGAGACTGATTAGAGATCAAACCACCTTTGAACTCAACAGGAAAGGTAGACCATTGTGTAGCCATTAAAAATGTACTCTCATATCTCTTAGATAATCTGTTCTATTAATGTTTATACTTCTAAGATGCTTTATACCTTGCTGAAACTTCTGTAACATAGCATTCGAACTAGCTGTGTCTCCTCTGAACTGGTATGCATAATGCATTGCACCATCTACAATAGTAAATCTATACTGTTCTGGTATGGAGGGAACATCTGTAGCAGAGATAAGATCATAACCTATTCTGTAGTATTCGTATACCATTTCATATGCTTTATCTGGCATTGGGTAACAGATTAGTTCTCTGTTAGGTGTTCTTATTATGTGTGTAGGACATCCCTTTGTTTCAGTGTTATACTCAGCATCTGCATACTTTTCTAGATACTCTTCGTATGTCATATTCTTTAGCTTGACAGTACCAACATTAAGAGTAGAGTTTCTTTTTATTCTAACACTGTTCATGTTTATAGTTTTTGCATCATTAGGATAGCTGTATCTAGGTTCAGCTACAGTAAGTGTTTCTTCTTCTTCTGCATGGTTCCAAGGCCACTCATACTCTTCTTGTTGTATCTGTCTAATAGCAGAGTTTACTGCCTCTTTAGCAAAAGCAAAGAATCCTGTAACAGTAGCAAAGTTATCTGTAGTTAACTCTACTTCATTAAGCCTACTGTTGACATCGTTAACTAGTCCTATAAAATCATATGCCATATTACTTCTCTTTTATCTTTAGGAAAATGGAACGTTCAAAAACAAGTCCATCCCCTGTGGTTATCTGACAGGTAACTTTATATTGCTTGTTGTTTGTACCTAAAGCAAAACGTGCAGTAGCAGTTTTACCTGATATGGTAGACTGTACAAACTGTAATCCATCTACTACTTCAGCATTAGAGACTGCTTCTTTAGCACCAGCAGCATCTTGTACAAACCAATTACTAGCAGATAAAGTATCATTAGGTATAAAGCGTGACCAATCAACACTATAGTCTACAGTTTCATCAGGATCTTTGTCAGGCCATTTGTAAGACATCTTTTGTCCTTATCGTGTTATTAATACAGTATTAGATATATCTTTGTGTGCGTCTATTACCAGTGTAAAGTTTTCAGCATTTATATGAGCTACTTTACTTAAACCATAACCTTCTTCAGGAAGTATGTATACAGTTCTAGTTCTAGCGTAGTCATCTGCGTGTGCGTCATAGTCAAATAAATTGTTAGCAGGTGCAGCTAAGTTTAAACTAAATGTGCTACCTAAACCAACTAGTGCCTGTGTTACATCAATCTCTAAGAATGGTGTTATATCAACAAGAGTTGTTGAAATACCGAAGCCACTTGTAGTTGTACTTGCTTTTGCGTTAAAGTCAAGCTCTGTTATTCCAATAGATGAAGATATTGTATCTAAAAGAACATCATCAGCAGGAAACTCTAAAGCATTTACACTAAAAGTAGCAGTTGCTGCAGAAATTACCTTAGAAGCTGTAAGGTTAACACTAGGTGTATTTGTGGTAGTGCTTGATGTAGCTGCGCTGGTAAGGATATTAGCTACTAAGTTAGTGCTTAGTGTACCAGTAGAAAAAGTAGCACTTACGGAATTAGCTGCGCTATTGTTTGCACCTCTAACAACTAAACTGTTTGCTACTATGTTTAAAGCAGGTGATGTTACCTGAGTTGCAACACGGTTTCTTGTAGATGTAGCTAGTGGTGCAGCAGATAATGCACTAAAACCTAACATTACTTGCTTATCCTTCTAATGCTGCGACTTTGGTTTCGAGTGTTTCAATCCTAGTCATTGCCTCTTGCAGTGCCTTGACTGCTTTCATGTAAAGGATGGAAAGTTTAACGTGCTTATAACCCTCTTCGTTTACTCCGACTAAGCCATCCATCCCTGCCTCTTCAACCTCTTGGGCAATAACACCCAACATAGCGGTTGAATCTGGGTCAGCTTTTACATCGTCAATCATTCTATAATTGCGGAACTTGAGGGCTTTTACATCTTCCCACTGACTGTTAGCATCTACAATGTCTTGCTTTAAGCGTTCATCAGAAATTGTGCCATAAGTACCAGTGGCGTTATACATAGCACCTTCAGTCAGCATATAACCTTTAGTGGCCGTAGTACTACTAACGTCAGAACTCCAAATTTGAATAGAGCCGCCTGATGTGTTTGCTTGTCTATAAGCCCGAAGACCAACTGCCCCAGCTGGTGTTACAAACCACCAAGCGTCAGTATAGTAACCTCTAGGATTACCACCGCCATCAGACAGCACGATGTTGTTGCTTGAGGTGCGGATGTCCAAGCCGCCTTGGTTGCCTGTATAACGTCCAAGGATAGTATTATTAACGCCTGTAGTTATGTAGTAACCAGAGTTATGACCAATGGCGGTATTTGATGTGGTGTTTGTGCTAGAGCCTGTGGTGAGTGAGCGTAGAGCATTTACACCTATTGCCGTATTTTCTGATGCAGTGGTGTTGTTAACTAAAGCACTATGACCAAGAGCAACATTATAACCACCCGTGGTATTGTTGTAGAAACTTTGATTGCCTAACACTGTATTATATGTTCCGGTAGTGTTACTATATGCTGCCTGATACCCAGCCGCTGTATTGTTGCTTGCGGTGGTGTTACTATACAGAGAACCTACGCCTATTGATGTATTATAAGATGCGGTGGTATTGTTTTGCAAAGCATCACGACCCATTGCTACATTTGAGCCGCCTGTCGTATTATCATAAAGTGACCACTGACCTACTGCTGTATTAGTATCGCCAGTAGTATTAGAATATAACGCCTGATAACCTATGCCTATTCCGCTTGATGCGGTAGAGTTAGAGTAGAGGGATTGATGCCCTATGGCGGTGTTGTTTGAACCGCTAGTGTTAAATCTTAAAGTTGAGGTTCCAAGACTAACATTACTATCGCCTGTGGTGGCATACATAGCAGTAGAACCAACAGCTACGTTTGCACCGCCTGTTGTCGCTGAGTAGAGTGCCTGTCGCCCAACTGCAACTACGTTGTCTGCCGTTGTTCCGCTAAAAGAAGCTTGATACCCGACTGCCGTATTGTTACTTGCGGTGGTGTTGGCTTGTAATGCTTGACGCCCTATTGCAGTATTAGAAGCTCCAGTGGTGCTTGCTGTCAAAGCACGGAAACCAACAGCCGTGTTGTCATCCGCTGTTGTATTAGCCTCTAGTGCCTCACGACCCAATGCAGTGTTAAACTCACCTGTTGTATTAGTTGTCATTGCAAGATAACCTATTGCCACATTTCCTGAAGCAGTAGTGTTTGCACGTAATGCATCAGAACCATATGCAGTATTGTAACTACCTGTGGTGTTGGCTTGCATCGCTTCATTACCAGAAGATGTATTGTCTTGCCCCGTTGTATTGTAGAATAACGAGTTGCGACCTAGTGCCGTGTTATCCACACCTGTCGTATTAGTATAAAGTGCTTTTCGTCCAATAGCAGTAATGGGGGAGCCAGTGGTGTTACTAAACGCTGCCTGATAACCAACTGCTGTGTTGTCAGATGCGGTGGTGTTGGCGCTTAAAGAAAAGCTACCTAGCGCAGTATTTGAGCTACCAGTGGTGTTTGCATCTAGTGAGGCATAACCAACAGAAGAATTATTTGTACCCGTTGTGTTAGCCCTTAAAGAGTAAGTACCTACTGCCACACTATAGCCACTACCAGATTCAGTTGCTATTAAAGCTTCATCACCTAAAGCAACATTTCTTGTACCAGTCGGGTAATTACCATCTAGCTTTACTGTACCGCTATCGACAGACACGTTTCCTGCGACAGTCAAACCATCAAGCGTTAATGTACCTGTGATGTCCTTGTCAGCGCTGTCTGCTAAATCTCTAGCTCTGGTCATTTACATGGCTCCTATAATAAAGGCTAATAGTTCATTGTATCTTACGCCTAATCTAGTTTGTTCTTTGCCGTCATCATCTGTCCAAGTTGTAGAGATAAACATTGCATAACGTCCTGGGTCTAAACTTTCTGCTTCAAACGCTGCTTTCAAGTCTTGTGCTACAATACCTACGTGGATACGAGCATCATCACCCTTTTCTGTTACCTTATCTTTCCAACGAAACTTCTTAATTAAACCTTTGGCGGCTGTAGCTACTCGTTTCTCAGCATCAGATAGAGCTTCGATGTCTTGCTTTTCGTTAGCGTCAGAAGTTTGGATTGTTCCGTTGGTTGCGTAAATGTCGTCAAACCTTGTAGCACTACGTCCTAAATCTATCGCATTGTCTCTTCCACTATTAACTGTAGTCCAAGGAAGTATAGCATCTATATTGTCGCCAAAAAGCAAAGCAGTATTACCATCGCCAATACCCATTTGGACACCGCCAGAAGAAAATATTACACCAACTTCTGAACCATCTTTTTGAAACTGTACAATATCTCCATCACCTGTTGTACGATTAAGGCGCATACAATAGTTATTATTAACTGTACCAAAGATATTACCAGATTGATAAAGCATAACACCTACGGTAGCCGAAGCAGGTGCAGTTTTTCCAACTAATAAATGTCCAACAGCACTTTCAATACGCATACGTTCTGTGTTGTTAGTACCAAATACCATACTAGTATTTTCACGGTTCCAAATATAAGGTGTGCCGCTAGAAACTACTATGTGAAGACCATCAGTATTAGCACTTCCTGTTGTTCCATCTGTTATGTGTAGTGCTGCTCCTCCAGTATTAGAAGTAGTTCTAATATTTAGATTTTTAGAATATTGAGATGAAGGGGTTGAAAGTCCAATTCCAACGTTTCCATTAAAATAGATATCTCTATTTGCTAATAAACCTAAACCAGTTCCTGCGGAATTATTAATATATAAAGCGCCATCAGAGTAAGAATAAAAGTCTATACTATCACTTGAGCCAGTAATACGCATCTGGGGAGAATTTCCAGTTCGATTAAGATGGAGGAGTTGAGCAGGGGAGGCAGTCCCAATCCCTACGTTTCCTGATGTATTTATAACAAGTCTGTCACTGCTACTTACAACATCAGAAATAAAGAAAGCGTCAGAGTTTGCTCCATCAATTCCCATGAACCAATTATCAGAAGCATTACCAATTTGATAAGAAGCACGACCATTTGCTGCAGACGTTCTTGCCTTTACCACAGCTACATTAGTACCATCTTCAACCACAGTAAGTTTATTTTCTGGAGTTGTATCTGAGATTCCAACATGACCTGCGCTATCAATACGCATACGTTCTGTATAAGTTTCAGAACCAATATTACCTGTAGTTGTGTAAAACGCTTGGGTAGAAGCTGCAGGAGAACCAATAGCTGAACCTGCGCCACCATTTATGCTAAATTGTGCAAAGCCACCGCCTGATGAATTTATAACAAGTCTTACATCACTAGAAGATGAACTTGTAGATGTACCAACTAAAACCTTATTATTAAATATAGCCGTTCCTGCAGCAGACATATCAAGGGTTAATGCAGTTACCCCTGCGCCACCATCGTCCCCCAAAAACTTTATGTCTTTGTCTTGTACTTTGTTTTCTATAACTAAGTCACTGCTTGAGTTCCCGATATTTGCAATATGAGTGCCACCATCTTTAAACTTTATAGTACCGCCATCAGCATCAAGAATAATATCTCCTGCTACATCAAGAAGTAAATCTCCAGCAGACAGGTCAATTTCTGCGCCATCTATGGTAATATTATCTATAGTAACACCACCGTCAAAGTCTGCTGATGTACCAGAGATAGCACCAGTAGCAGTGAGTGCAGCCACAGTAGTAGTGCCAGTAAAGTTCTGGTTAAGCACCTCAAAGGCTGTGTATGCTACAACTTCTACTATATCATTAGCAGCAGCACCAGAAGCTAAAACAACGTCTGATCCATTTGTGGCTGTAAAGTCTGCTGCAGCTAGTTTGACGCCATTCATAAAGACATCTATAAAGCCAGCAGTATAACCACCAGTGTTGAAAGTTGTTTGGTTAGAAGTAGCAGTAAAAGCTTCTCTTGTCTGAGTAGCCTGTGGTACTGGTATGCTTCCAATATATCCTGCCATAATTAGTCTTTCTTTTTACTATGGAGTTGTTTGTGCGTCTGACCAAGTTTCGTATGCAGACTTTATATCGCTAGTCCAGACTGCGTTACATACAGCCTGTATTGCTGCATCTTCACCACTTATATCTGTGTCGCCCCATGTGTCACCTGACTTAGTGCGACAAGCCAAAACGTGTCTGTGGTAAGAACGGCTTATTTCTGTACCGTCTTTTTTTATGATTGTGGATTTTCGGACTTGCACATTTTTATGTAGACCCCGTACCTCACAATCGTATTCGAATTCTTCGCTTAATGCCATTGTTTATCTCCTTTATGGCTGTTTGGACTGACTACCCAGTAATCCAACTGGGTTGTTAATTTGTCATATATGAAAACCCGACATACATTTCGATTGCAGTGTCCATATTTTGTGCGTTTATTGTGGTAACATCACCACCTGCTGTATTCTGATAAAATAAAGCTTGAGCAGAACCTTCCATCGTTATTAGAGTTGGATTGTTGTATACGTTTTCACCTGTTCGATAAAAGAAAACTGTTCCAGCGGCTGTACCAGCTATATCGTCTAAATTAGCGCACTGAAAAGGTAAACTTAGTTTTAAATAACCACTAGCAGAATGACTGCCATTAGTTTCAAGTTTACCTGACACTGTTACTAATCTACCGACCTTTGTATAAGCGAATTTATCGTATGCTGATCTGATTGGGAGTGTTCCTGTTGTAGCCCCCGTAAGACTTGGTGTATAAGTTCCCTCTTCATAATCAGTTAAATAATTAGCCGACCCAGTGCCGCCAAGGTAAGCACCGCCTGATAGGTAGAGGTCTTTCCAACGAGTAGAGGCACTTCCTAAGTTAATCCTGTTATCTTGAGCCGCACCTGTTTCGTTAGAGGGTATTATCATATTAGTTGAAGCCGCTACTCCTGCGCCAACTCCACTACCTGGATAACCTACAAAAGAAGCAGTTGTTCCACTTCTTGATGCAATACTCCCCATCGTGGAGCCGTCTCTTTGAAACAACATCAGAGTGCCCTCTGAGCTAAGTCGATTCATCTCGACACACGCACCACCAGAGACAACAAACTGCCCACCACCATCAGGCGTTAATCTTGACCCAGCAGTACTAAAAGATGTAGTAGTCTTACCCACCAACACATTACCGCTGCTGTCGATACGCATAGCTTCAGTACCTGCCATTTTGAATTTCATAGAACCTGCAGTGGCATTAAAAGCAGGACTACCGTTGCTTCCATCTTGACCAATTTCTATTGCAAAATCGCCAGATGCCGTTCCTCCAAACTTAACAGCATAATCGTTATCAACCTGAACATGAAGTTTTCTGTCAATGCTTGAAGAAAGACCAATTCCAACGTTACCTGAGCTATCGATACGCATACGTTCTGAAGAGCCATCACCATCAACAAATGCTAATCCATCAGAGCCATTTGGCGTGACTAAGAAAAACCGACTAGAAGCACCTTCCCATAAACCTATAGCGGCTGTTCCAGAAGAGGCTTTTGCATTAATAATACTTCCAGTGCCACTAACATCTACACCAGAAGAGGTGGTCTCAAGCTTTTTAGAACCATCATAAAACAGGTCAACAGCACCATTTACCGTTGCACCAATCATTTGCTCAGTATCCCCTGCATTGTTTAAGAAGAAACTTTCAGCAAAGATTTTTAAATGTCCTGTCCCTTGGTCAGAAATGTATGAGTGCGACCCATCATGGTAAATCTGCAAATCATCACCGTCACCAAGTCTAATCTTATCGTTATCACCTAAATCAACCGTTTGTGCGTTGGCGCTATCTATAGTTACAGTAGTTCCAGAGACAGTAAGATTACCGCCTATAGTAGCATTACCACTAACGTCAGCCGCTGTTGTGCTTAGATTTACTGCTCGTGAACCAACGTAACCACCCATTAGGTTATCTCCATGTAACTCATTGTGACCGATAGTTTGTCTGCGACACTACAATCAACTTTTAGAATGTCGCCAACGTTCATGTTTATCTTTCCTTCTAGTGGTGAAAGCATAGAGCCAGCAGGAATGGGAACATCTTTAATTAGATGTGCTGTTGTATTTTGTGTTTGTCCTGACTGTGTTGTAGTGCTTACTATGGTTACTGAAGTTGTAACTTGTGCAGAATGTACATTGGCTAATGTAAGACCAATCATAACTATAGTACTACCGCTTGGCACTGTATAGATAGTCTCAGGGGTTCCTGAACTGGCAGGAGCTAAATCCCTAGTTAGTAATTTAAAAGTGTTTGCCATTTTACTATCCTAATGCGATTGCCATTGAAATTGCTTCTGTTGTTGCTTGTGTGCTAACAAATGCTTTAATTGATTGTTGTGTAGCAACCTTTGTGTTAGAGTCAGAAGCAAAGTCATCTTCATCTAATATGGCAGATCCTGATACTGCTGTATTAAGAACTGCACTTGTTAATGTTTTATTAGTTAACGTATCTGTTGTAGTTTTGCCTACTAGTGTATCCGTTGTAGCAGGAAGAGTCAAGGTAATATTGCCACTAAATGCTGAATGCGCTGGTGCTTGTAGTCTGGCATAGTGAGCGTTGCTGGACTCACAATAGAAGTCTACATAAGATTGTGTTCCGTTATTCTTAATGGATACTGCACCCTGAGAAATGCTAACACCTGATGCGCCACCAAAAGTAGTTGTACCTGTCATTGCAGGAGCAGCTAGTGTTTTATTTGTAAGGGTGTCTGTTGTGGTTCTACCTACTAGTGTGTCTGTAGTAGCAGGTAGTGTCAGTGTAATGTTACCACTGAATGCAGAGTGGGCAGGAGCTTGAAGCCTTGCGTAGTGTGCGTTACTTGTTTCACAATAGAAGTCTACGTATGACTGTGAACCACCATTCTTTATAGATACAGAACCCTGGCCTAGCGTTACACCATTTGACCCACCAACTATAACACTGTCTGCCTCAAGGTTTGATATAAGAGTACCAGTTGTTATAGAAAGATCACCAGTAGAAGCACCAGTAAAAGTACCTGTGCCTAGTTTAAATTTGTTTTCACTTTCATCAAAACCAATAAAAGCGTTAGCATCACTGCCACGCTCTATAACAATACCAGCATCACCCGAAGCTGATCCACTAGTTCCATTTCCTAGTTCTATTATTTTATCAGCTATAACAGAGTTTGTTGAACTTAGGGTAGTAGTTGTACCCGTTACTGTAAGATTACCACCAACAGTTAAATTACCACTTGCATCTTTAAACAAAGCTTTAGCAGCAGGGTAGGTCATAAATATTTCTTTTGACCCACTACCAAAGTTAACTGCTGATGCTCCATTAGAACCAGCTAAAACAGTTGTTCGAGTCAAGGTGTTACCTGTATTCCAAGTACCTAACCCTACTTCCCATTCATCTGTTCCTACTGTAGTGTGTGCAATACTATAGTAAGTAGTATCCCCATTTGACATATAAGTTTGGAATGCGTCAA
>VMHT01030730.1_pt1 | contig 25087 bp, 19 predicted proteins | sample 4693611 | NCBI WGS metagenome assembly VMHT01 (sample SAMN12280063, study PRJNA550983) | marine metagenome | isolation source: seawater sampled from same location over 5 years 0.02-0.2 micron viral filtrate | place: USA: collected off the coast of southern California halfway between the port... ...
GACACAGGTGGTGCTGCACCGAGAGGTGAATCGACTCAACCAGTCGGGTCTCAGGCAAGGATGTATTTACTCTGTAGTAATGCCCATTCTTTGTTGGTACACAGGAATCCAACCTCCCCCTTTTTTTCGACCTAAGATGCAACTCTATGAGTCGGGCAGATGGTCTTTAATACAACAAAACAAATATCAAAATTTATCCGCATGTCATTCGCAAATTTAAAAAAGAAATCCAGATCTGGTTCTCTTACAGAGAAGTTAATTAGACAGGTCGAAAAGATCAACGACAAAGGTAACAGTAACGTAGATGAGCGTATCTGGAAGCCAGTCGTAGACAAATCTGGTAATGGTTATGCAATCATTCGTTTTCTTCCAGAACCCGAAGGTTGTGATCTTCCTTGGTCAAGAGTCTATACTCATGCATTTCAAGGAACTGGTGGTTGGTACATAGAGAACTCTCTTACCACACTTGGACAAAAAGATCCAGTATCCGAACATAATTCAGAACTATGGAATTCTGGTTCAGATGCAAATAAAGAAATTGCTCGTAAGCAAAAAAGAAGATTATCATATTACAGCAACATCTATGTTGTAAGTGATCCTACAAATCCTGAGAACGAAGGTAAAGTATTCTTATACAAATATGGTAAGAAGATCTTTGACAAGATTATGGAAGCAATGAAGCCTGAGTTTGCAGATGAAACTCCAATCAATCCATTTGATTTCTGGGCAGGTGCTAACTTCAAGTTAAAGATTCGTAGAGTCGAAGGTTATCAGAACTATGACAAGTCAGAGTTCGGTAGTGCAGAAGCACTCTTTGATGATGATGCAAAGTTAGAGACAATTTATAATTCTCTCTATAACCTTAATGAGTTCACAGATGCAAACAACTTCAAGTCATACGAGAAGTTGAAGGAGCGTTTAGATTCTGTACTTGGACTTAAGAAGCCAGTCAGAGCACCTATTCCTGATGCTGAACTAGAGACTGAAGATGAAGGTCGTGGATACTTTGCTGAACAAGCAGCAGCATCCGAACCAGTAAAAGAAGTCGTAGCAGCAGAAACCTCATCAGATGAAGATGATGAATCTCTGAGTTACTTTTCTAAGTTAGTTAATTCTTAAAACACTCAACCCACCGCAAGGTGGGTTTTTTTATACCCCTGATATTCTTGGATTATATGTTCCCTTCAATCTCTTTGAAATATAATCTGATGAGTCATCATAATTCATTATTTCTCTATGCTCACTTATGAAGGCAGATAGAATTGTTGGTTTTAATGCTTTTATTCTTCTTTTCTCATTATTGATTTTTGCTTCATATTGATAATTTGTAATTGCTGATACAGGATTTACAGTTACAATTGAATTGGAATAATTTTTATATTTAAAACTAAAGTTTGCATCAACTTCTAAGCCTGCAGGTATTACAACTCGGTTGTATTCATCTACTATTTTTCTTGTTTCGTAATGATGAACACCAGCCACATTTTCTTCTGATCCATACTTGTCTATCATATATTCTTGTAAATCATTATGACTTAGTGGCCATTGGTTTCTTATATTTGTAATATTATTCGATATTAATACTACCCAATCTAATTCTGAATTATCATATAAATCTTGAGCAACCATGTCTGGTCTCATTCCTTCTTTGATATCATAATAATTAAAAGCAGTGATTGCCTGATCAACATCAGTTCTTAGTTTTGCTCTTTTAAATATATTTTTAACTACAATTCTACTTTCAACTTTATTTCTGGAAGGAAGTAAAGAAGGATATAGTATATTTGGTAGTTCTTCGAAATATGCCATTAGTAACCTACTGCGTCTGTGGGAACTGGAAGTAAATCAGTTCTCTGAGGATCAAAGTTAAAGTAATTATTATCATAATCAGTATCAAATATTGGTTCAAGTTCATTAAATCTAAGTGTCAATGTGATTGCAACAGGTTGACCTTTTTCATATGCATTCCACATTCCTTCTGGTGTGTAGTTAACTGCAGCACCAGTGCAAGCACAAGTTTTAATTCTTAATACAGAATCGTTTCGATCTAAAATTTGATAATCTTTTGACTTTGCTGTTTTAAAATGTATATCAAAAACATTTGGTGTTCCTAAGAAATAAGATGCACCACCACCTCCAGTGCTATTATCAGATTTTTTAGGTGCCATACCTTGTTTAAAGAAACGAAGTATGTTGTTGACTCTGGTTGCTTCTTCTCGACTACGAGGACTCATCTTCCAACTGAAACTAAACTCTCTTAATGTAGGTGAATTGAAAAGTAAAGCAAGATTATTATTTGGAATTACACCTGCTCCCCTTGCAAGAATTGATTCAGGTGACACTTGAAACCCTAACATGTTAAGTAAAGTAGATCCAAGAACTGTTTTACCTAAAAGATTTATATTTTTATTATCCATTGCACCACTAATGCCACCAACTCGTGGATCGTTTATTGCAGCACCAAGATCTTTACCTGTATCTCCAATAAAATTTCCAGCTCCAGAAAGTCCTTTAGAAAGAACACCTGGTATACCATCTTCAAAGTTTTTTGGATTTGCAAGAAAATTCATGAGACCCTCTAAAGCTGAGTTAGATGTTCCCATTACTGCTGAAGTTGCAGCAGCAGTTAGTGCATTGAGTTGATCAGGCCCCCAAGAAACATTGTTTGAATCTGCTAAACTATTTGGCATTGGTAGTTTGACTAAACCAATTGCTTTCTCTTTTGGTGTGCCTGGTCGAACTCCTACTCCAGCTGTCATTAAGGCATTATCAAATCCTACCCGTCTAGATGTTTTATATTGATCAGGGCCCTTTTTAACTCCGAATGTACCACTTGCTTTTGGAAAAAAGTATCCGTCTGTTGGTGATTTGTATGAAAACTGATTTATTTGTATGTAATCTTGTGTGTTACCATAGTCAGCATCAACAGGATATTTTAAGTTTCTCAAACTTAGTTGTTGTAATATCTTATCTACTTTACCAAACTCAGGAAAATTAAATGATGCCTCTGGTTTACCCTCTGGAGTACCATCCTCTACCTTACCACCAAGATTTAATAGTGGATTTGGTTTTGCATTTGGATTTGATGCTTTTCTTTTTTTATAATCAGCAATCAATGCTGACTTAAGTTCATTCTCTACTTGAGTTAAGTAAGCATTTTTTTCTTCTTGAGAAGAACCTGCCATTTGTTTTGTATAAAAACCTGTACCAAGATTTGTAAATTCACCTTTTTCAAAATCATACAAAGGAGGGAACGTAGTTGCACTACTTTCATTAGCACCGTCGAAAGTAAGTGCTGCATCACCATTATTATTAGTGAACAACGAAGATTGCTGATCTCCAAATGCGTTATCATTATCTTGAAGTTGTGAATAAGGTGTAAGGTTAACCTCTTGATATGTGCTATTATATTCCTCTACAAATTCAGTATTAGCAGTATCTGTACCTGCAATTGCTTGTCCAGTATGTGCATCGTATGTAATTTCACCTACTTTATATGTGCCTAAATGTGCCATTTAAATTGAACCCCAAGCCTTTTGTGGCGATACCTTCTGTCCGTATTTATCAGAGAAATTCTCAGTTACTAATTGTGCAACACTTGCATACTCTTCAGGATCAGGTGGAATGATAAAAACATCTCCCATATTACTATAAAAATACCTGTGTAATGTCTTCTTTGGTAAGATTAGACTTGTTTTATTTACAAGACCCTTTGCAATTCCGTCACGATACTCTGGATTTAGGTAGTGTAAGTTACCACCAAGCATCTTGTCTTGTTGAAATTCCATTACATAAACAAGTGGTCTACGATCAAAGAAAGGATATTTTTCTGGAAACTGAGCAGAGTATGAGAAGAAACAAAGTTCTCCAATCTCTGGAAAGCGAGTCTCTGCCACCTGAGATAATTCTGAATACAATTCATTTGCATACCAATCTGGACTTAGATTGGCAGAACCTTGTGCTCTTTCTCTTATTGTTTCTCCGATGGTCATTTGATACCTAGATTATCTTCAGTCATAATTTTAAATTCAATGTTTCGATCAGCACAGAACTCTCGTGCTGCTTTCCACTTTGCCTGATTGACTGCGTATGTTTGTACTGAGTGAGCCCATGACTTTGTTCTTTTCTTTGGATTCACATTTGGCATCTTAGTTTCTTTCTTTGGTTTCACTTCAACAACCATAGTTCTTTTCTTTCCTTGCTTGTCAACATATTTTAGAAAAAAGTCTGGGAAATAACGATGAACACGATTGTCTACTGGAGAACGATAAGGAATCCAAAATTCTTCTGACTGCCATTCACTTACTGTCTCATTCAAATCGCAGTAATTCATAAATTTTCTTTCCCACAAAGACCTATAAATAATATTTCGGGGATCTCCTTTATACTTTTTCGGGTATCTTGGGTAATATTTTCCTTTATATGACATACATATATTATCAGGATCAATTTAAAAACTATTTAGATGGCAATAAGATCAGAAGATTTATATCTCAGCATACCAAATGCGAGTCCATTATTTTCAAAACTTGCGATATCAAGTCAGTTCAAGGTATCGTTAGATCTTGTACGTAGAAGTCAAGTTGGAGATAATGTAGGATTGCTTGAGTACTTAACTAATTGTGGATTATTTAATGAAGGAAGTTCATCAAGTCAAACATATGATTTCCTTTGTTCATCAGCATCGTTACCTGGTTCTAACTTTAACATCTCAGAAGAGATGGGAAGTCGTCAGGGAATGACAGAAAGATTTGCATCAAGAAGAATATATAACGAATTTGATTTAACTTTTTATATTGATAGTGATTACAATGCATTACGTATGCTTGAGGAGTGGATGAATTTTATCAATCCAGTTTATAATGAGTCAAATGGTAGATATGATGGAGCAGAGGGAAGTCAATTAAATTCATATCGAGAGAGAAATACATATTCAAGATTTAGATATCCAGATGATTATCGAAGAAAGATATCTATCACTAAATTTGAAAAAGATTTTTTACAGAATCCAAATGATAGAAATAATACATTTAAGAATATGCCACTGTTGACTTATCATTTTATTGATACGTTTCCCGTTAATATTAATGCTGTTCCAATGTCTTATGATGGAAGCACATTCTTACAAGTCACTGCTGTATTCACTTACTTAAGACACACAGTTGAAAAACACGGTAATGCACAACAATCAGTTAGAGAGGCACTTTTAAATAGACAATTGACTCAAGTAAATCCTCTCAGACCAAGAGCAATTGGAAGAGAGATAGCACCTAGCACTAACAGTCCTATACCAACAGCACCAGTTGGATATGTAAGTGGTAAACCATACTACGGGCCATATCATGAACACATGGGTGTGAAAATGGTAGGAGAAGAACATGTAAGTACACCACATGCTATAATATACGATACATTAGCAGAGAGTTTACCAGGTAGTATTGTTTCTGGCCCAACAGTGACAGAAACTAATCCAGCAACTGAAGAAGAAACTGAAGCTGGAGAAGGAACATCTACAACAACAACTACGACTGAAACTAGTCAAGGAGAAACCACCACAACAGAAACTACAACCACTACAACAACCACTGATTCCTCTGGATCAACGAGTTCAAGCACCAGTTCCTCATCATCTTCAAGTTCTTCTTCTTCCTCTGGGTCAAGTTCCTCTGGTGGTGGATACAGTGGTTATTATTACTAAAACCCTGCTATATACAATACTGAATAAATTATCATGCCTTTACCACAGATATCGACTCCGACTTATGAACTGACTATACCATCTTCTAAGAAGAAAATAAAGTATAGACCTTTTCTTGTAAGAGAGGAGAAAATTTTAATTCTTGCATTAGAGAGTGAGAATGAAAAACAAATTGCAGAAGCAATTAAATCAACTTTAAAATCTTGTATAATTACAAGAGGTGTAAAAATAGAAGCCCTATCAACATTCGACATTGAATATGTTTTCTTGAATATACGTGGAAAATCTGTTGGTGAATCTGTAGATTTGATTGTAACTTGTCCTGATGATATGAAAACTAAGGTGGAAACTAAAATTTATATTGATGAAATAAAAATTGTTAATGATGAAAATCACAATTGTGACATTAAATTAGATAGTAACTTGACCTTAAGAATGAGATATCCATCTCTGAATGAGTTTATCAAAAATAATTTTAATTTTAATAGTGAGGGTAAGGAATCAATAGAACAATCTTTTGATCTAATTGCTTCTTGTATTGATGTTGTTTATAGTGAGGATGAATCTTGGGCAGCTTCTGATTGCACTAAGAAGGAATTGGTTGATTGGTTGGGTTCTTTAGATTCTAAACAATTTAAAGAAGTTGAATCGTTCTTTCAAACAATGCCTAAGTTATCTCATACTTTTAAAGTGACCAACCCAGAAACAAAGGTTGAAAGTGAAGTGACGTTGGAGGGTTTATCGAGTTTTTTCGAATAGTCATGGCTCATATGAATCTTGAGTCATATTATAAACTTAACTTCGCCCTAATGCAACACCATAAATATTCTTTGACTGAAATTGAAAATATGATGCCTTGGGAAAGGGAAATCTACACTGGATTATTATCTCAATATGTAGAAGAAGAAAATCTAAAAGCAAAACAAGCAAGTATGTAGGAAATGAAATCCACTATTTCTCCAACAAGTGTTGTCAATCCTTTAAGCAGAGGATTGTTTACTGCTGCGAAAAATAGTGTATCAAGAGTTAAAGATACTACAGAAAAGATATCAAAGGTAAGTGATAAGAATCAAAAATTCGCAATGAATTTTGTAGAATTTTTTGGAAGTAAAAAGAATGCAAAAATATTAAAGAAAAGTTTAGAGTCAATTAAAAAGTCTTTAGTTTCTACATTAGAGATTGCAAAGGCATTGAAGAGTTCTCTTAATGATATGACCAAAATGAAAAAAGGTCGTGGTGGTTTATTTTCAGGAGGAGGATTATTTAGTGGTGGATTGGGTGGATTAGTTGGTGGTGGATTAACAGCATTATTCGGAAAGGCCGCTTTAATCACACTCGGAGTTCTTGCGGTAGGTGGACTAGGTGCATTACTTTATTTTAATAGGGATGCTATCTTTAATTTTTTTGAAACTAATATTGGTAGGTTTAAAAATTTTATTAAACCATTAGTAGATAATGCACTTAAAGATATTTTTCGTCCACAGGTGTTAAAAAATGAAGATAAAATTGCAAGGGATGAGGTTGATAAAGAATATCAAAAATTATTAAAAGAAAGAGAAGATGGTTTAATTACAGGAAGTGATGATCAATTATTCAATGCAGCTACTGCAACTGTCATAAAGGCATTAGAAAAAGATAAAGAAGGAGCAAAAGGTAGTCCAAGAGCACAAGAAAGACTGCAGAGACAAATTAATACGTTGAAAGGTATAGACAATCTTGGAATATTTGATGAAAAAACTAACATGATTATGGCATTCTCTGCGATGCTTGGAAGAGCTGCTACAACATCCACTCTTTTTGAAAATAGTCCTGCTAATTATGCAGGAAAATCAAATAATGAAAAATTAAGTTTGATAAGAAAAGAAATTTCTGATAATAATAACAATTTAGTTTCTGTAAGATCTAAAATGTCTGATCTATTTGAAAAAGGTAGACCTAATGCAGATGAAAAAGCTTTCGCTGTTGATTTGTTAAGTTATATTGATGCTCTTAGGAGTGAGGATAAGGAATTAATAGAGGGATTCACACCACCAAGTTCCAACATTGGTAACATCACAGATTTAAATAAAACAGTTAAACAGTTTCAAGGTTCAAAATTATTACAAGGTGGAGGAAAAGACCCACTTTTTGATGCTAGTACTTTAGAAGCTGATAAAACAACATATGAAGATTTATTGCCACCACCTCCACCACCAAAAAATGATGATGATCTTCGAAAAATTAATGAAAATAGTTCATTTAATCAAGATAATACTGCAAGTAATGTTAATAAAAATGGTAATCTTATAGGTTCTAATACTCCATCTGGTAATGGTTCTGGACTTTTTGCATTCATTCCAACAAAACCAGTAGATGGATATAATTTTTCTAGTATCACTTATGGAATTGTAGGAGCGTAGGATAGAATATGTTACTTAATAATTCACCACTTAAAAATACATCAGAAAAATTAAAGTCTCCACAGACCTCAATAAAAACTTTAAAAATTGAACGGAAGAAGGACTTTAAATCATTTTTAAAATACATTGAAAAAGAATCAAAAGCATTAGAGGATATAAAACTACCATCTTTAAACGATGCAAAAAATAAAAAATCATCTTTACTTGGATCTGCATTAGGATTGGGTGCTCTTGGACTACTTGCATTTTTTGCTGGTGGTGAAGGCGATGGTGATCCAAATGATCAACCAAATAAATTTGATTACTTTGATCCAGAAGCATTCAAAAGAACTCTTAGTAATCAAACTCGGATTGCAAGTTTATCATATACTGGAATGAAAGCCGCTAATTTTTTCGATGATGGTCAAGGTAATAAAAAGAAACTTTTAAAACCTAAAAAAGGTGGTGATGATTTACAAAATACTAAATTTGGACAATTTGCAAATCAGAACATGCTTTTTGGTGAAGATTATAGTCCATTCAATAACAAACAACTTAAGAAAAGTTCTATTGTGACTGATCTATTAGCAGAGGTTGATGAGGATATGGGTGTGACTGAGGAATATAAAAAGAAGAAAAGAATCGAAAAATTAAAAAAGAAAATAGGAGTTGGAGTTGAAGAAGTAGGAGGAAGAAAACAAAAATCAAAAGTTGTTACTATAGATGATTTTATTAAGGCTGATGATCCTTTTAATGTAGACCCTAAAAAAAATAAAGGATTTAAAAATCCAAAAGTAGCGTTAAATGAAATTAAAAAAGAGTATAGTAAATTTAAAAAACCTAATTTTTTTAGTGGTACTTCTGCTAATGCTAATGCTAATAAAACACTCACTATTGATGATCCAGCATTTGACCTTAATAATTTAATTGATTCTGATGAAATAAACAGTAACTTAGGTAATAAAGCAAAAGGACAAGTTGCAACAGAAAATGTAAATGATGCAATAGATAAAAAAGGTTTTTACAAAAAACCTCAAAAGAATAGATTTCAAAAGTTTTTTGATACTGGTATACCAGAGAAATTTGCAAAAGGAGCCCTCACTTTATTAAACTTTGGAGGCAAAATTTTACAAGTAGAACCACTCATTAAACCACTTTTATCTCCAGATGCTTTTGAAGAGGGAACTATGACTTCTGTGATGGATGTTTTTGGAAATATGCCAGGTGATCCTAATTTTGATGTAGATTCGAAGGGTATATATTCTGATTACATTGATGTCACTGACCCAAGAGCAATTGAAGAAATGAAACAGATAAAAATTAACTACCTCACAAAAAAAATGATAACTGGTGATATTCAAGCACCAAACTTTACAGGAGGATTAAATTATGATGATCTTTCTATACCACCAGTCAATTTTCAACCTCCTGTTGAAGGAAACAGTGATAAAGTAGTTCCTTTTATACTTCCAGAAGGAGATGATATCATATCATCTCATCTTGATTCGTTGATACTATTGGAGTTGGAGAGGTACTAATGTCTTTAGGAGTAGAAGGTTTAATTTATCAGTATCTGCAGATACAAAGCAAGAACGGAAGAAAACTTGATCTAAGTAATTCAGTTATTGAAACGAATTACTATGAGGATATTTTGCAACCTCATTTAATTGTTACATTAAAGATTGCTTCTTCCTATAATATTGTAAGTGAACTGCCAATTCGCAGTGGTGAATTAGTTGCATTGAAGTATTCAACTCCATCTGGAACCTTTCAACTTGGTGAATTGGATGGAAGTGGAGATATAGTTGAAGAGACAGGTGAGATGCTAGTATATAAAACCAGTGGTCTTGATACAGAAAGACAGTCAGCCTTCTTTACCTTACACTTGATATCTCCAGAGTATTTTGTAGATAGAAAAGAAAGGTGTGTAGGAAAATTTAAACAAAATACTATTGATAAGCACGTTGAACATATACTTAAAAATGTAATTAAGACAAAGAAAAAATGTAATATTGATCCTGTCGTAAATCCATATTCCTTTATGGGGAACAACAGAAAACCATTCTATACTATTCAATGGCTAGGCCCAAAATCTATTTCTTCAACAAGATCTGGATCTGAAGGTGAAGAAGGAACTTTAAATGGAAAAGCATATGGTGTTGCAGGATATCTATGTTTTGAAAATAAAGATGGATTTAATTACAGAAGTTTAGAGAATTTAGTTTCTGAAACAAAAAAATCAGAAGGTATCGCAGACAAAAAAGATGTAGACCACGGAACTTACTCTTGGTCTGGATTGGGTGGAGTTGAACAAAACAAACCTGAGAATGATGTAAAAATATTAAATTATTTCATGAAGAAAAATATAGATCTAAGACAGGCATTGACTCTTGGAGTGTATGCCAATCAAACAACCTTTATGAATCTACAGAATAGGGAAATAACTTTCTATAAGTATAGTCTGAAGGAAGAGTTAACTGAAAAACTAGGAGGAGAATCTGAAATTGATGTCCCAGTAGAGGGAACTACAAGATTTTTATTAAAGACCTCTGATCATGGATTCATGGGGATTGGTAAAAATGGTTTAGAAGAGACTGGAAAAGATCGAACAGACGATGCTAAATCATATGCAAGATATAATTTATTATTCACACAAGCACTATTCATTCAAGTTCCTTGCAATACAAAATTAAAAGTAGGTGATATAATAAAGTGTGACTTCCCTCGTTTGAGAGAGGGAAGAGCTGATGAAGTTGATCAATCATCGAGTGGTAAATATCTCATAAAAGAGTTATGTCATCACTTTATGATTGGTAAGAATATAACTTCAATGAAATTGATTCGAGATTCTTACGGATTTTCAGAACCAAAAGTAGCAACATAAATACTAATGTACATAGTACAAGGAGGAACAAATGAAAAGCATAGAAGACCATATTGCAAAGGATAAAGAAATCCTTGCTAATCCAAGCACCTCTGAAGCAATGAAGAGACATACAGTAGAAGAGTTACATGAACTCGAAGAGTATGTTGATCATCATCATGACGAAATTGAAGCAGGTGATCATCACGATCCGAATGCATTAGAATTATTCTGTGATATGCATCCTGATGAACCAGAGTGTTTAGTATATGACGACTAATGAGCTTAGATAATCTTTACATAAAACCTGGTATCAGTGGATTTAATGGGCATGTAACTTTCACAGCGAAAGTTATGCCTGAAAAAGAATGGAAACCACAAAATGATTTTCTGTCATTAACTGGTTTGCAGAATTTTAGAATAAAGATACGTATAATAGGTTTGGATTCACCAAACAAAGAAATTCAGCCCGATAATGAAACTCGTTGGGCGATAGTTTCTAGTCCTGCACATCTTGGAGGTGGAGCAAAGGGACTAGGAGAAACTTTGGTGCTTTCAGGTGGTGAGACTGTTTGTGGTTATTTTCTAGACGGTGAAGACGGACAACAAGCAGTGGTTACAAATCTGTTGAATTGTAGTTTTAAGGATGTTGAAAATCATCTTAATAGTTCAAATGCATTTGCAAGTACATTTGAAAGCGATGGGTTGGGCCAACATTTGTATAATTATGAACAATTTAGTCAAGACTTTCCCACAGCCAATTATTGGCAAGGTGGTGATCAGTCAAATGCAGGAATTGGATTTGCTGATGCAACTAATATAAAAATCGGTAGTTTTTCTATTTGTGGAACTGATACAGTTAGTAAAACTAAAGATAAAATTAGTGAATTTATAAAGACGATGAGGACTGCCCAAAAGTTAGGAGGAAAGGTTCTTGATCCAGTCACAAATGAAATTATTAACATGCAAGATGACATTGCAGTTCTTAAGGGTCAAGTTTCAGGAATATTGAAGGGAACAGTAAATGTAATCAGAAAGAAAATTATAAAAAAAATCAATGATGAGTTAAAGAAAAAGGCAAAAAAGAAAAAAACAACAGCAGAGGGAATAGGTACAGCACAAGATAATAAAGATAAAGTATCTGATAATGTAGTTGCAAGTTTAATTGGTTGTCTTTTTAAGGGTGTTCTTGGATCTATTGGCTCATTCTTAACTAACATGTTTAATAATCTTTTGAATAATGTTCTGAATGGAGCATTATGTGCCATTGAACAATTCATATCTGGTATCTTTGCTAAAGTATTTGATTCAATCGAAAAGGGATTGGCATCAATTATGAGTGGATTGAGTGGATTAACAGGGGCCCTTTCTTCAGTCACTGGTCTTTTTGGAAAAGCTGCTAGTTTTGCAGGTAACATTTTAGAATTTCTTGATAAGTGTCTTCCAGAGGATGAAAAATGTATCAATTTAGATTCTAAAGTGTGGAGCTCTTCAACTAATAGTTCAAAGAAAGTAAAGAAGGATAATTGGGAAGATCAAGTTAAAAATATAAATGTATTCAAAGGTATAAGTAAAGGACTTACAAATCTCCAGAATGATATAGTTAAGGGTAGTCAGGATGTACAAAATTTAGATTATAATGGTGTTCCTTTGGAAACAACGGTGAGATCTACAAGTATCTTAACTGGTGGATCTTCTAATGCTTTAGTAGACAAAGGATTGGGATCAATTGAAAGTGCAATATCTCAGTCTTCATTATTTGGATTGGGTAATAATAGATTTGATGCTTGCAATCAGAAAGTAAATAATCCTACTTCACAAGAGGATATCACACCTACAAGACCAGGATACATTTATCCAACATGCATACCACCCATTGCAGAAGTATCTGGATCTGGATCTGGTGCAGAACTTCTTGTTATTGTCGGTAATGATAGAAGAATATTCTCAATCGAAGTTATAAATGGTGGATCTGGATATGATCAACATGCAGGTATATCAATAACTGACAATACTGGAAACGGAACTGGTGCATATGCAAGAGCAGTCGTAACTGATGGAGTTATTACTCAAGTTGTTTTGATGAGTACTGGTTATGGTTACTGTTTGAATACAACAGATGATGAATCAGTTGGAATTGGAACTAATGTTGTTGGGGTGATAGATGACATATTTGTTGATAGACCAGGATATAATTATGATCCAGAGGACACCGTTGTTGTTGGTGATGATAATTTCCCAATTATTACAACTCCTGATGGTTCGATAGGAGAGGTTACTGTTCCATCAAATTATGATAACGAATTTTCATCAACTCCCACCATAACAATGAATACTAAAACTGGAGTCGGTGTAAAATTGATACCTATTATGAAGTTTACACCTCAATTCAAAACAGATGCTAACGCAGATAAGAGAAAGGCAGCACCACTCATTGGAATTGATAATGTGGTTGATTGTATTGGTGATAACAGAGATCCTGTTGGTTTTGTCAATGGTGCTGAATATTCTGGGCCTTATCATGTAATGTCGAGTGGTGTAAAAATGACAGGAGCAATACATGGTGTGTCAGATTCAATAATTTATGATACAATAGAAGAGAGTCTAAGTAATCCTGTAGTATCATCTTCTTCTTATGAAACTCCTACTGGAACAGTAGCAGAGACTCCTACTGAAACAACAACTGTGGATACAACCCCAACAATTGTGACAAACCCTACGACTCCGACTATGGATACAACCACCACAACAGATACATCTACATCAACTGGAACGGATTCAAGTTCCTCTAGTGGTGGATATGGAGGATACTAATGACTAATAGTGATTTTGGAATAGATAGAGGATCCAATCCAAATCCTTTAGAGAAAAAAGAAATTGGAACAGATTTACCGAAACCAATAGCAGATTATGGTGAAGAAGAATTAATTGAGTGGTTAAAGGATAAAGCACCTCAAATTTTTCCAGATTTTTATCGTAGAGGTTTTCCTACTTTTGAAATCACTGGTGGAGCAAAAGTTCCATACCATGATAAATCTGAATATCAAATGGCTACTGAATCCAAACAAGGAATTTTGTTTACGAATACTGGTAACTGTAAAGTTTTAGGTAACGCATCTCTTGAACTTATTTCAAATGGTAAAAAAAATGCTAATGAATCATTTGATGGTAATGCTGATGCTGGAATTGTAATATATGCAAAGAAGGGTGTGATTCATATCGAAGCTGTGGCTGGAGACATTACAATAAGAACTGCACACTCAGATCATGATATTAATATTGAGTCTGCTCGTAATATAAACATGGTGGCAAAAGAAAACTTTAATATTGATGTTGGTAGTAATTATAAGTGTACCACTGTGGGAAATCATCGCACCATTACAGAGGAAAAAACTTTAATCCATACTGGAGAAGAATTATCTCTTCATTGTGATACTGATAATATTCAAACAAGTTCTGGATTTGATGAGGAATTGGCAGGAAAAGATTTAAGAGAAAATATTATTAATGATCATGAAGACATTGATAAAATTACTGAGGGTTAATAATGTCATTAAGAAATATTGAACTACAAACTGTTGCTCTTCATGTTGGAAGTCCCAATTATGCATTAGTTAATACTGGTACAAATATTCCTCTACCAAAAGCAGGTGTTCTAACTAATCCTGGTATATCAATCTTCGGAGATGCAGTTAATGGTGAGAAAGCAACAGTTACAATTTATCCACCACACGCAGATTCAAATCAACCAAGCATTCTTTCATTATTCGTTGATGGTAATACGAGACTGAGGGGTGATAGTCAAAGTGATTATGGACTTGAGGTAAGTGGTGGAAAATCAGTTAATAGCGTGTACATACACGGTGATTTATATGTGTCTGGATCAACAGATAGTGGTAACAAAGGAAGACTTGCTTCTAGATTTGCAACTGCTGATGCAAAACCAAAACCTTTTGATTTAGAACATCCTACAAAAGGAAAAGGACATCGACTTCGCTATGCTTGTATTGAAGGCCCAGAGGTGGGAGTTTATTATCGTGGTAGATTGACAGGATCAAACAGGATCGAATTGCCTTACTATTGGAAAGATTTAGTTCATGCAGAGAGTATTACAGTCTCAATACAACCGATTGGATCTACTCAAAAAATAATTGTGATGGAATATAGTAATGAAAAAGTAGTTCTATCTGGAAACACCGATTGCTTTTTCCATGTTTTTGGAGAAAGAAAAGATATCAACCCATTGATAACTGAGTATGAAGGTGATAGTTGGAAAGATTATCCAGATCCAAACTTTAACCCTGATAAAGTTGATGAAGACGAAAGAACTTATAATGATCCTAAATTTGCTGGCCCACCTAATACGATTACGAATTGAAAAAACTTATGTATATCGAGGATAATTTTATTTCACCAAGTCAGTGTTTGAAAATTATCAATTACACTAATGAATCTCTCGGAATTATGACTGCTGTGGGTCATAGTGAGGATACTATTCCAACATTTGAACCTCAAGAGGACTATTATGATTTTGCTGAACATCATGCAAGACAAGATGAAATATTAGATGATGCTAATTATCAAGGTCATGCTGACTTTTTAAATACGAAGGAAGAAACTTCAGAGTTTTACACTAAAGTTGTTGATAAAGTCACTCGTGTTTGCAAATCATTTGATGATAGATCAAACCCCGATTATGTGGGTGTCATAAGATGGACACCAGGAACTTTTATGAAACCACACTATGATAGTTCTGCAAAAGAGGGTATCTATGACTTATTTGCTGCACTTCTTTATTTAAATGATGACTTTGAAGGTGGTTATACTGGATTTAAAGACTTTGAAGTAAAACCTAAAACTGGTAAATTATTAATTTTTTCTAATTCTCAATACAAACATCATGTGACTAGGGTAGTCGGAAGAGATCGCTATGCTCTTTCTTTCTGGTATAATAGTTCTACAGATAATCATCAATCTGTTTGAATATTGGTTCCCAATCAATTTTACGACGAAGAACCACTGCTATATCATCTATCTCTTGATCAGTTAACTCTTTACCTTGAGAAGATGCTCTTGTTTGAACCATCTCATTCAGGTTAATTCTTAGAATATTACAATCATAGATCGCATATTGATTTAAAGGAGATGCCATAAAAAAAATAATGTTTATTCAATATTTATTTCTCATAATTTTATTGAATAAATAAATTATACTCATCAGCATAGTTATGCATATCGAAAGACACCAACTAAGAGAGTTACAGTATTTGCAAGAAGACATTGCAGAATATTTTACTGATGAGAATATGATAAGTGGCGAAACATATTGGACTTGCGTTGAGGCAGTTGCAATTGCAAAGCTTGCTGAGTTGCGTGGTGAAATAGTCTACGAAGATGAAGAAGAATCACCTCAAAACCAAAATTGACTTTTAATTCCAAAAAAGTCGCAAAAAAAATCCCGCCAAAAATCTGACTCAAAACCTTTTTGATCTATAATGTGATAAATAAGTCAGAAGAAAAAATTTAGTGTGCTAATACGATGCCCCTTTCAAGGTTAGAAAATTTTCTAGTTAATACCAACGGTAATATCCTTTATGTAAATCCATCTGATTTAGACGCTACAGATAGTTTTGATAATAGGGGAAATTCCTTAACAAGACCTTTTGTTTCCATACAAAGAGCACTAATCGAAGCAGCCAGATTTTCATACCAGTCAGGATTTAATAACGATAGATTTGATAGAACAACAATATTACTGTACCCTGGTGAGCATATAGTAGACAATAGGCCAGGTTTATACATTAAACAAAACGGTGCTTCTGCAGAATTATTAGATGTTTCTGGAAATGTTACCAGTGAAAGTATACTTTTAAATAACTCTTCAATATTTGATTTAAATAATTCGAATAATGTTCTTCGTAGATTCAATTCAGTTCATGGAGGATTAATTGTTCCAAAAGGTACATCAATTGTAGGTTTAGATTTAAGAAAAACTAAGATAAGACCTCTATATGTCCCAAATCCTGATGTTTTAGATAGTGTAATACCAAGATCAGCAATATTTCGTGTAACTGGTGGTTGCTATTTCTGGCAATTTAGTTTATTTGATGCAAATCAGTCAATATATTATAGTTATAACTTTAGTGAAAAAAGAAATCCAAGAATATCACACCATAAATTAACCTGTTTTGAGTATGCTGACGGTTTAAATGAAGAGTCTTTGACATCATTAACTGATTTACAGATGTACTACTTCAAGTTGATGAATGCTTATGGAAGTGATACTGGAAATAGAAATATACCAGATTTTCCTGCAAGTCAAGACTTTGAACCAAATACTCCAGAATCTAAGATTGTTGGTGATTTATCATCAGATGACAAGTCAGTTGAAAAGTTAACTTCATCTGGATTAAGTGCAACTGTGGTCACTAAAGCAGCACACGGTCTAACTGTAGATGATCAAGTTTTAATTACTGGCGTAGGAAACACATTTTATGATGGAACTTATAGTGTAAGTGGAATTACAAGTGAAAGACAATTTATATACACAATGAATGGTGATCCAGCTCAAGATGTTATCACTGTAGATACAAATAATCCACCAAAAGTCGAAATTGAATCAGATTCTGTTACTGGTGCTTCTCCATATATCTTTAACTGCTCACTCAGATCTGTATTTGGTATGTGTGGTTTGCATGCCGATGGATCAAAGGCAACTGGATTCAAATCTATGGTTGTTGCTCAGTTTACTGGTATTGGACTACAAAAAGATGATAAGGCATTTGTAATATACAAACCATCTACTGGAAATTACATTGATTCTGTCAATGCGGGTTCTGAATCAGCAACAAGATTCAAAACACCTTTATATACCAATCAAAATGCAGTTTATAGAAAGAGATATGAGAACTTTCATATCAAATGTTCAAATGATTCATTTATTCAAGCAGTTTCTGTTTTTGCGATTGGATATGCAAATCATTTCCTATCTGAATCAGGTGGTGAGCAATCAATTACCAACTCAAACTCAAACTTTGGTTCAAAAGCATTAGTATCAAAAGGATTTAGAAAAGATCCATTTGCTCGTGACGACACTGGATATGTTACACATATTGTTCCACCAAAAGATTTACAAAAAGAGTCAATAAACGTTATTTGGAGATCTTTAGATCCAGAGTTGACACTTTCTAATGTTGGAACTGGACAAACTTCTAGACTTTACATATTGGGTGAAAAGGACGTAACTAATCCACCAACTAACGTTGCTAATGGATTTAAAATTGGTGCAAAGAAAGATGACCTCCTATATTTGAATGTAAATGTGGGTGGTGCAAATGTAACTTATTCCTCACCAATCCTAATGCCAGTTGCATCTGGTGATGGCCCTTCATTTGAGAAGAGATTTACAGTTGAGAGAACAGTTGCTGGAAATACAATTACAACTGGTACTGGTGCAGAAATAACTTTGACTGCCAATCATAATTTCTTAACAGGTGAATCAGTTGTGGTTCTTGCTGATGATGGTAGAACTCCAGACGGAATTAAAATTAGTAAAAAGTATTTTATAATTCTTGGAAGTGCGGATAATAAAATTAAATTGGCAAATACGCTTAATGATGCCTTTAGGGGAGATGCAATTGCAATTGACAACAAATTAGGTGGTGTTTTATCCGTTATAAGTAGAGTCACAGATAAAGTTCCAGGTGATGTAGGACATCCAGTTCAATTTGACACTGGCAACAAGAATTGGTATATTCTTGGATCAATAACAAGAACAAATAATAAAATATATGACGGTTTTGTTGGATTTTCTACAGATATTGCAGCAAATAATTCTGCGACATACGTTCAAAGGATATCAGAAAGTCGTGCTTTAGATGATCGTATCTATCGTTTACGTTATGTAATTCCAAAAGAGTTTACATCCACAATCGCAAAGAAACCAGAGAAAAATTATACTCTACAAGAATCTAGAACAGTTAATGAAGAGAGGGTTCTTAGTAGTTCAAATGTAATTACAAATCGTAACCCGAAAATAATTTCAGGTATATCAAGCACTGGTAGCACTACCACCATAACCTCAGAATTACCACATAAATTGAGTGTTAATGATGTAGTTCGTGTTAAAAATGTAACAAGTTCAACAAACACTGGAGCACTTGACAACACTGGATATAATGGCACTTTTACAGTTACTGAAACACCATCAGCAAAAACCTTCACATATTCAAATGCAAATCTTGGGGGAACTTTTACAAACAACTTAAGTACTTTACGTGCGAGTGATGAAACAAGACCAGATTTACCAGCATTTGAGAGAAAAGAGTATGATACAACATATACTATACAAGAAGTTGAAACTATTCAAGATTATATCTCTGGTGCACAGGATGGTGTTTACTACTTAACTTGTTTGATTGGAAATATTTCACCAACCACATCTGAATTTTCTGATGTTAGGTATAAGCAAAACTTCCTTAACTTATATCCAACAGTAGATAAGGATAATCATAATAATGATCCAATTCAGGCAGTTTCTGCTGCTTCAAATGAACTTCTTGGACAAGTCAACATAAACGATCCAATCAATAGTATAACAAAAGAGACAGTAATCAACTATCTTCGAGATAATCGTGTTGGTTTTGCTATTACTGATGGATCTAGTTCGAGTGCAGGTTTTACAACTGTTACAACAGACATTGAGCATAATTTAAATCGAATCACCACTCTGTCTCTAAGTGCAGCTGGAACTGGTTACGGTAATGATACAACTCTATTTGATGTTCCTTTAGTTGGAACTGGAATTACAGGTGATGGTGCAACTGCAAAAATTATGACTGGTGGAAGTGGTCAAATTACAAGTGTTGAGTTAAATCATGGTGGAAGTGGTTATGGTATTGGTATGACCATGAGTGTATCTGGAAGTGGAGTAAATGGTGTTGTTCAGGTAACAGGAATTGATGATGCGGTTGGTAAGGCAATACAAGTAATTGGTGTTGGATCAGTAGATGATAGAAATAATAGTGATTATAATGGTCTGTTTAAAGTTCTTAAAGTTCCCAGTACTAAATCTGTTAGTTACTATAATATTCCTGAAGGACAAACTACACCAGTTAGTGCAGGAATTTATACTGGGCCTGTTGGAACAACAAATGGAATATTTACTTTACTTGATAAGGCAGTCAAAGTTACAAATATAGCTGGTGTTGCAAGCACAACTCTTGCAGGAATTGTCACAGTTACAACTGAAACCAGTCATGGATTATCAGTTGGAAACAAAATTAAATTTGTAGATTTTGCAGGAACAGCAACAGCAAATTATAATGAGTATGACTTTATCGTTAAAGAAAAAGTAGGTCTTACAACATTTACAATGGATACTGGTTCTAGAGTTGGAACTCCTGTAGCACTTGCACAATGTGGTAATTTACTTAAGTATTCTTTAAATTCATATGGTCAGGATAATTCTCTTGCAACCGAAAAAATATCTGGAGGTTTATCGCCAATACTAGTTGGATTTACAACTACAATGTCCGCAGGTATTGGTACTGCTCCCAATACTGAAACTACTTTGGGCATAACAAGCACTGTCGGTGTTAGCACTGGTGATTTCTTACAGGTAGATAATGAAATCATGAGAGTTATTGAAAAGCAAAATGCTACAGACCTAACAGTTATTCGAGGTATATTAGGAACACAATCTGTAGCACATGATAATGCATCATTAGTTAGAAAGATAAATCCAATTCCATCAGAATTACATAGATTCTCTACGATTCGTGCTTCTGGTCATACATTCGAATATATTGGATATGGGCCAGGTAACTATTCAACTGCACTCCCACAATTAATTGAAAGAACACTTGATGAGGAAGAAGAATTACTTGCAATATCAAAAGAAGAAAAAGGTGGAGTTGTATTCTTCTCTGGTATGAATGATCGTGGTGATTTCTTCAGTGGAGATAGAGCACAATCAACTGAATTAATATTAGGTGAAGCGGGAGATTCAAACTCTATAACTTTCGATGATGTATTCATTCGAAACACACTTCGTGTTGGTGGTGGAGCAAACCAGAATTTGCCATCAGAATTTAATGGCCCTGTTAATTTCTCCAACAAGATAACATCCACAGATTCAACTGATGGTATTGAAGCAATTAAATTACTAATCAAAGGTAACGCATTAAATAATCCATTCTTCCAAGTTGGTGATGATGCAAGTCCATCATTGATAGTCAATAAAGAAAGTCAGAATGTTGGTATTAATACTGTCAATCCTAATACTAACATTGAATTGGATGTAAATGGTACAATTCGTGCACAAGTATATGAAAACTTTAAATTATCTGATTTACCTGATGCAACTGAAGAAACAACATACGCAAGAAACCGTATTATCAAAGTTAAAGATGATGGTAGTGGTTATGAAATGATAGATCCACATGAACTATCTGCATATGAATTAAGAAGTCTTGGAGTTAGTAATGATGGAACAATTTATGTTGGTGTTGGATCAATCGTAAGTAGTAAATTACAAATATCTGGAATTTCAACTTCGAAGTTCTTTGTTGGTGAAAGAGTTAAAATGTTTGGTGTGACAGAATCAACTGATAGTGTAATAGCTCCTGCACCAATCATAGATGCAGATGTAAAACTTACAAAAGTTGGAATTGAGTCTGGTATGACTTACTTCTATTGGCAAGCACAATACCATATGCAAAATGGTAAAGTTGGTGTTTCTTCACAAATAGATTTAGCTGGTTCATACGCAGGATCTGGTGCGAGAGTTGGAGTTGCCAATACTACTATCGATAATTTTAATGATACAAACCACAACTCTCTATCTCTTAAGAGAACTGATACAAATCATGGTATTTTGATTTATCGTCAAAACGTAGATTCACAGACTTCAACACCAGTCGCAAATGTTAACGATGCAAAATTAATTGCTACTCTTGGACAAAAGGAATTAGAAAATAATACAGTTGGTATTTCTTGGAAAGATTATGGAGTATATGAACAAACTGCTTGGAGTGCAAAGGGAACAGACAATGAATTCTTAGGATCTGATAATGATACTACATCAACAAATCAAATACACTTCCCAGTGATAGCAAGAGAGACCGTTGGTGGAAGAGGATGGGATATAGATCAAATAACTGAAGTTGGTTCTAATTATATTACTGTGAGTGGCAATTACCTATTGAATGGAACAGTGGGATTTGGAACGACATCAGGTGTTAAGGTAGTTCATGATAATACAAAAGCATTATCAGATGCGATAACAGGTATCGGTGTTGCTGGTGGAAATTATCTAGACTTACCAAGTGGAACTTACCTAACAAATAAATTAATAATTCCTACTTCATTTACATTAAGAGGTAATGGTAAAAATAGTATTGTTAAGCAGCAATATTATGCAACAGATGCTACAGATCAAGGTGTAAGTGGTGGAACTGCCTTACCTTTTGATGGTAATTTAATTGGTATAGGAGTAACAAATGCAACTGATGTGACAGTTGCCGATATAACTTTTGATGGAAATAGTTCAAATAATCTTTTATTCACATTAGAAAGTGAAAATAACCTACTCACATTTGCAGGTGGAACCTCTATGCTCTTTAAAGACATGGAGATTCGAAATAGTGGAGGTGGTGGATTATACGCAAGAGATTCAAGACGTATCTCTATAGAAAATAGTACAATTGTTGATGGTGGTCAAACTGACAGATATAATGAATTTAGACCATTGGATGTTCAAAGTTCAGAAACTGTTAGAATTAACGATACATTATTTGAAAATTATCCTGGTGCTCTTGATGTTTCTGTAACAACAGTTGTGGCAACTGGTGGAAATATAATTCGAAATTGTGGTAGTGGTATTGATGCTTACGCAACTGGTAAGATTACCACACAAAATAATGTTATTCTTGGCCCATCTGATGAGTTTATTGCTTCACCAGACATTTATGATACAGACTTTGACTCTATCAATATAACTATTAAGTCTGGTGAAACATTCAATGGCCCTGAACTACTTTATATTGAGAATGGTGAAGGATTTGATCTCAGTAGTAGCAATGTTTCAATCACTGCTGGAATCGGAACAATGGTTGGACTTTATAGCACAACTCGCACTGCATCTCTTGGAACTAAATTCTTTGTCTTCCCTGATCCACTTACACAGGATAGTGATGGTGTTTCTGGAAGAGATAATGGTTACATTCAACTCTATGCTAACCCAACAAAAACTTCAGAATTAGGAGGTTATGTTGGTTCAAGCACTGCACTTGGTTATGAGATTATTGGAACTGAGTTCCAAACACATCCAGTTGGATTTACAACATTCATTGGCATTCAAACTGGTTACTGGGCAAATGGAGGAAACTTTGCAGGAATCGCCACTGTTGGTACAGCAGCGACTCAATATATTATTAGGTTAGATACTCCTAGTCAAATTTCTGGAATCACAACTGGAGATGTTGTTAAGTTAGTTAAACATACAACTGGCCCAAATATCTCGAATACAGAAATGACAGTTCAAGAACGACTTGGTTCTGATCGTGTCATATTGAACTTCTCGTCAATAACTGCAACATCACATGGATCTACAGTTGTGGATGGCGACTATATATCTATAAGGAGAATATTCACTATCGCTAAAGGAAGAGTCGGAGTTACTTAAAAATGCCTGATAACACTAATGTTAATAATAATGCCTCTGTGGTCGTTGTCGGAAGGACTGCTCCAGTCCCTCCTGGTCAACAAAAATCTGAAAAATCTGTTCCCGTTGTTATTGCAAGTGATCAGTCAACAATACCTGTTGCAGAACAAAATAAAGTTGCATCTGAAGTTGCACTTTCTCTTTTAGGAATCCCAAGATCAGAAGTTGCACTTGGTATATTTGCAGACGTTAATACTTATGACGTAAACCCAACAGAATGGGCAGCAGACCCAGAAATTTTCACCTCTGTAGGTTCTACATCTGGATATTATAGTAATGTATCATCAGATATGGGTCATGGTTTAACTCATATCCCAGAAGAAGCTGGTGCATTACTTGAAGCACCTGTAGATAAAACTGCTGTTCTCACATCAAAAAGATTTTTTAGATACCAACCAGGTCGTGTTTCTGCTGCTACATTTGGTGTAAAAACCAGTGTGATGAATCCATCAACTACTGATACCAGTGCAGCAGTCACCAATCAGGACATTGGAATTAGCGTATTTAACCCACCAGTTCGTAAGTATGGAATATTTGATAACTTCGATGGATATTATTGGGAAACAAGAAATAATGGACAAGGAGATAATTTTTGTGTAGTCAGAAGAACTCAATCACTTCTATTCACTAACCCAGTTGAGTTTTCAACAAGTGGTCAAACAGTAGATTTTGGTGTAACTAATCCTGGAAATCCTTTAGATCCAAGAGGAAATGAAAGTGCGGATGATAAGGCAGGTACACAAATATCTTTCCTTCCAGCTGGTAATAATTATCCAGCAGGACATGATTCAACTCCAGCTGGATATAAAAACGTAGGTCTTGGAAGTATGGTTATCTACCGTGATAACCTCCTGATGACTCATGCTTCAATGTATGATCCATCATTGCTTCAAGATCCAATGCAAATTGGAATTACATCATCTCAAAATGGTGCTCTTAGTTTTTCAAGCAGTGCTGGTATTGGAATAAGTATTTCAAATGCAGTTTATGATATTAATAATGGTCTTATGACAGTTACATGCCATGATGACCATAATTATTCTGTTGGTAAGTATGTTCATTTAAGTGGAATCGGAATGACTTGTCAGTACAGTCTCATCGATCCTACCAATGGAAATGTTACAACTAGTATTCAATCAGGTGGAATCAAATATTATCCAAATAGAACTTTTGGATATAACATTTTACAAGTAGGAACCTCAACATCATTTGTTGTTAACGTTGGTGTTTCAACTGTTCCAACTTTCTACCATTCTGGTGGAGTTGTCCTTGGTCTAAGCACAAGTCAATATGTTTCCTATAGTTCTGGTGAAAATAGTGCGATTGGTGGACTTGTAGATGGAAGAATTTATAAAGTAAACAATATTCAGTATACTTATGCAACTGGAATTACGAGTGTATCTTTAAAAGAAATAAGTTTCCCT
>VMHT01143289.1_pt1 | contig 25086 bp, 45 predicted proteins | sample 4693611 | NCBI WGS metagenome assembly VMHT01 (sample SAMN12280063, study PRJNA550983) | marine metagenome | isolation source: seawater sampled from same location over 5 years 0.02-0.2 micron viral filtrate | place: USA: collected off the coast of southern California halfway between the port... ...
AAAATTGAAAAAAAGTTTGAAAAAGCCTGTGGTTGTTCCCCCAATTTATACCCGTCGTATCAAGCCACACCTAGAACATCTTGATAACATGTTCAACATATTTGGTGCTTCCCCAAAAATCTGCAAAGAGGCTACAGACATGTGCCATAAACTACAGACCTGTGATGAAATTATGGGTAAACATTCAAAATCTGTCGCAGCAGCAGTGTTGTACACATGTTTCAAACCAGAACTAAACAAGAAAGACATGGCTAAAAGATCTGGAGTATCCGTCCCCACGATTACAAAATTGTCCAAAATTATTAAAACTTATGATCCGAATGTTATCCGGAGTGTCTCCGTGATGATTAAAAACATTAATTAATAGTAATATGATACCACTTGTAATCGTAGCTGGCTTGGCTACTGCTACAGCTTATACTTTATTGGGTCAAAATCTTATATCGTCCAGTGAAGCCAAGAGACTGATCAAAGAAGGAAAAATCAAGAAAGTCATCGACGTCCGTACAATTACAGAATGGAGAGCTGGTCATTACCCCAAGGCACTCCACATCCCTGTGGACAAGATTAACGAAAAGACCACCACAGAACTCCCCAAGAAGGGTTTACTCATCTATTGCAACACTGGGCAGAGGGCCAGATTTGCAGCAGAGAAAATAGAGGAATTAGGTTTTAAACAAGTTTATTACATTGCTGGTCCCTACACTACATTACTTTAATCTATCAAGTCTCGGTTTTTCCTTATTCATGAAAACTGTGAGTTGCATAACTTCACCCTCTAAATTCACGAGTCCATGATTTGACTTTTGGTACTTTGATATTTGGTCAACCCTAGCAAGGTCCACCTGTGTCATCTTAGTTTTCGGTGCTTTACTGTGGTGGACAGCAAGAACCGCAGCATCCCTCTTCGTCTCTTTTGGTAGCTGGTCTCCTTCATGACAAATTACAACGTGTGCACCTGGGCACCCAGCTACATGCATCCACCAGTGTTTGGGATCACTCGTCATTGACAGTTCATCATTCTCTTTAGCAGATTCACCAACTCGGATAGTAATAGAGTCAATGGATTCATATATCTTCATATGAGTTAATAATACTAAAACTTTATCTCGAATAAATTTAATGCACGTCGTCCTACAACCCAGTCCATCTGTCGCTCATAAATACAGAGTCATTCTACCAAATAAGAGAGCTATAGATTTTGGTGAAAAACGCATTGAGCATTACCCCGATCATGGTAATCCAAGACTTATGCGTGCACAACTTCTTAGGAAAGGGGCTATCCTTCCTAAGGAGCTGCGAATAGAGAGGGAACCGTATGAGATACACAGAGGAATGTTGAAAGTTGGAGAAAGTTCTAAAGAAGATTGGGAAGATTTCTTCCAGGCTGAATATTGGGAGAGGTGGCTACTCTATACGTACCCTAATGTATCGAAGGCTAAACTGTTCATGACCATGAATCAAGGTGTACTATTTATGCCTCATTCAGAAGATTTATGGTTTACTAATTGCCGGTAGAACCGAAACCACCCGAGCCACGTTCAGTGTCCTCAACGATACTAATCTCCTCGATGGGTGGCGTCTCACAACGCTCTAGAACAAGTTGCGCGATGCGATCTCCCTTCTTGATTTCAAAGTCTTTCTCTCCATGATTGAACAAGACAACTTTGATTTCACCGGTATAATCAGGATCAATAACACCCGCACCAACATTGATACAGTGTTTCACAGCTAGACCTGAACGAGGAGCTACACGACCATATACACCTTCAGGTAAGACCACTGTGATACCAGTGCCTACGAGAGCTCGGCCAGCCTGGCACGGAACCATGGCATCTTCGGAGCTGTATAAATCATATCCCACAGAACGATCAGAACCACGAGTAGGCACAATAGCATCGAAACAGAGCTTCTTGACCCCAAGGGACATCTATTCTTATTACAACTCAAATCCTTAAGTGGTTGGTTGACCAAATCTAGGTGATATACCATTTTTTATTCGTTGCTTCATAACAAATTGCAATAAAAAACCGAATATGTAGACAAACATCTCATACTTACTTCGCATATTTTTTCTTCTCATCATCGGTGAGAGCTCTCCACATCTCACCCATTTTCTTGCCGATATCAGTGAATCCCATGTCCGGGTTCTCTTTCACAATTTCGGGTCTAATCTTTTTCACAAAGTTCATGTAGGCATTTGGCTTACGCTTAGGCTTGTCGGTCATTATAATTAGAATTAAGATTTAATTCTTAAAGTTGGATTACGTTTAGAATATGTTAACGCACAAATACCACAACTGAAAATGTTTATGAAATACTGACACCCAAGGATGTGTAATTTTGTGTACACACTCTCATATGCATAAAAGTATGACAAGTACAGTGTCATACAGGTTTCATAACCCACCCTGATCAATAGGTTTGACGCGTGATACATGTCATTTATTGTTGGATATATGGAACTGTTTCTAGGGGTAAGTCTTCGAATGGTTAATAAAGATGTATCAATTTCAACCAGACCCGCATAACTGAGTATAAAAGCTTCATCTGGATACATGAGGGGTCTAAGAAGAGCTGTCAGGACTACTATATGATGAAGCATTATCAATTTTCTAAACGTATGTACAACCTTTGGTTGAAGCGTTATCCACAACAGGTCGTAAGACATATGTACAGTAAGTGCGTGCGTTAAAAACATCGGATACACCGTGTACCCAAATAACACATCAGCAAGACATAATACAGAGAAAGGTGCAAGAAATGTTAATGAAGCCACATCATGAATAAGAATGGAACGGTCCTTATTCATCCTGTGTTAAGAGGATATTTTTTGCACTCAAAGGGTTTCGAACCCCTGACCTCAAGCTTACTAAGCTTGCGCTCTACCACTGAGCTATGAGTGCTCACAGACTTGCCGGGAATCGAACCCGGAATGTTAGATTAGAAGTCCAAAGTGATATCCGTTTCACTACAAGCCTATGGATGCTGAGAGCGGGGTTCGAACCCGCGCGTGCATAGCACAAACGATCTTAAGTCGTCCTCCTTAGACCACTCGGACATCTCAGCAACATCGAGCCTCCCACGCTATTCTATTAACCCATCAAATCTTTAAGCATTTGGGTGGTGGTTCGAATGCTGTCTGTTCCTTCAGTTCCTTGCGCTGCTTCATCTTCTTGATATCAGCACCCTGGCAATCATGTTTCGTTAGATTGATACAACTCGGACAAAAACTTCCTTCACAGTACTGACAGTCGATAGGGACACCACACTTCTTGCGACACAATTGACAAGGCATTTCTATTCTTAACTTGGATAAAGATTTTAAACCTGTTTAATCAAGAAAATGTCTCTCACTTACGCCTTCAGCAAACCAATCGCCCCTACCGAGTACAGCCGTCTCAAGACAACCCTAAAGAAGTCTACAGCTGGATATGGTACGGCTCTCAGTGCTTCGTACTTCATCACACAGGGTGCTGATCAAGGTGTTTCGGCCGTCTTAGGGGCTGCCGCGTCGTACGCGTATGTGAGTCTTCTCTCCGATCGGGTGGATAAACTCGAAAATTCGACATTTCAGAAGGAGTTCTTGGCACCTCTAGGTGCCGCCGCTTTTGAAGTGTCGTGGAATAACGCACCTTTCGCGTTTGACTTTGATTATGGAGCTACTTTCGTGGGGTTCCTAGCCTACAAATTTGCACTATCTACCGTTCTCTACGAAACCGTGAGGGATATGATGATTGGGGATAGTGAAGCCTTCTACGACACAGAAGAGAAAGTCTATAACGACCTTAGCGAAGACGACGAAGTTCCCGAGCAATACGCATCACTGCACGAGGAGACGCTTGGTTGATCATCTTCTGGGAATCCGAATTCATATAAGAAACACGTTTATTTATCACATTTTTAACATTAGCCCTGGCACGCGCAACGGCGGCTGGGTTGGGGCTGCGTGGCTTGGGCTTGGTAGGTTTAGGGCTCAGACCTAGTTCCCGCATCAACGCCAGGGCGTTGTTCTTCACACGCTGATCCCGATTAGGACCTGGACTGGGGATCTTGGTAGTCATCCTCTTCAAGAAGTTGGCGGCAACTCTCTTATCGAGAGCCTTCTTTTCTGCACGCTTCTTGGCGGCAGCACGCTTCTTAGCCGCCTCTGGGTAGAGTTTCGCGAGGGGCACATTGTTCACGCTGTTCTTCGCCATACCCTTGATGGAACCACAGAGCTGCTGGACAGTCTTCTTCTCAGTGTTGATGCCATACTTCTTGGCAACCTTCACCACTTCATCCTTCTTGTAGAGACGGCACTTCTTGCGTCCGAGCTTGAGATCACCCGCCTTGTCTACGGATACGAGTACTGGAGTCATTGTTTAGTATATACCGAGAAAATGTTTAAAGGGGAGTTCCGACTTCTTTATATATGAACTGGTGTTGCAGTAAGAGAGTTCTTTCTGGTGTTGATGATTCGATACCAGTTTTCAGTCTTAATAAATACGAGGGGTATGCAAAAATCACGAGTGTATATGACGGAGATACATTCAAAGCGGTTATCATACTTCATGGTCGCCCCCTAAAGTTCAATTTTAGAACTCTCGGGTATGACTCAGCCGAGATGAAACCTAGTCTTGGGTTGAGGGGTAGAGCCGATCATATTCACCTCGCCAGACTTGCACGCGACATGTTTAAGGAAGAATGTGGTTTTGATGATCGCGCACCTTACCAATTATGGAACCCGTTTATGTGTAGAAACAAAGTGAATGGTTTAGTATGGATAGAGTGTGGTAAAAATGACAAGTATGGTCGAACCTTGGTGACAGTATACAGACGTAAGGGAGATAAACTATCCGTGAATCAGAAGATGATAGCATCAGGGATTGTAAACGTGTATGATGGTAAAAAGAAAAATATGAGATTTTATTAAGAAATGGTCAAGTATGGTTTATTGTTCTATGTATATCTACTCTCACGTCTTAGGCGTAGACCAAAAAAGAAAATAAAACAGCCAGCCACATGGGTTTAGCTGAGTTCTTCGAGTCTCGCGATCTTTCCAGTCTCCAAAAACTCATCAATCTTGGAGCAGATGGAGGGTCCGAAGCCCTTCAGGTGCCTCACATCGTTGCCAGATGACACTTCAAATGTGAGTTCACGAATCTTCTCTCCGGCATTCCAGTACGCCTCAGACTTGTAAACAGGCTCCTCAAGGTTTCCAAGCTTGATAAAACAGTTGGCGAGTACCCCATTCACGGAGTTCGTCTTCGTGAGAAAATCATCAATCTTTGCAGCGATGGATTTTCCAATACCGGGAACCTTGTTAGGACCCTGGGAAATTGCCTTACCACTCGTGATCTTGTAAGGAAGCTCATAAACCGAATTGGCTGCACGAATGTAAGCCTTACGTTTGAACTTGTCATCGGTCTCATCAGCGAGGTTGTGAAGCATATCACACACGCCAGCATTGAAAGACGCGAAGAACTCTTCGTCGTCAGATTCTTCATCTTCGGAAAAGCTGTTTACGTCTTCGTCATCAGTGTCAGAGACGAAAGATCCTTCGTCGTCTGGAGTCGCGGGTGCGTAAGCACAGCGAGAATCGTCATCATTGGATGCGATAGACTCAGAGTCGGAGCACTCAGACTCTTCGTAGTCGGAGTCCTGCTCATCTAGATACTCATTGATCTTGGCAGCGATACCCTTACCAATACCTGGATACTGGAGTAGACTCTCACCAGATTCAACTTCATAGTCCAACTGGGAGATGGTCTCGGCAGCCTTTTGGTAAGTCATCGTCTTGTGGTAATCAGAAGTCATGTTTCCAAGCTCCAACATACGATCAGCGAGACCCTGGTTCACACACTTGTGCAAAACACGGGCGGTCGTTTCAGTGTAGGACCTGTTCTTGTACTTGAGATCATTGAGTTCGTTGAGGGCATTGACCTTCTCTTCTTCGGCTCGAGTGTAGAGCTTCTTGAGCTGTTCAATCTTGGTGCGAGACTCTTCGTTGAGCTTCTCGAGCTTGAGGATGTAGTCAGTGATGGAACGGGAGTTCATGTTGGAAGACATTGAGTGTGTAATGAAAAGTTGTAGGTGCGGCGTTCACTTAGGTGTTTAAAGATTAAATCTTCTGTTTAGAAAATGGCAACACTCGCTGCACCTGTCAACATTCACAAACCTTCCACAAAGTTTCTTCAAACGAGAAAGAGGTCTAACAGACGCCTCGCGCGACCCGTCCGTGTTCAAGCTGCACTTCCCAACCCTGACCTCGTAAACTATGCACAACTCCAACTCGTCACTTGGATTCTACCCATGACAATCGCCGGTCGTCTACTCAAGGTGGAGTATCCAGAAATCGCAGTTGGTCTCACCATCATGACCGCGGCAAAGTTAGGTCTCGCAGCCAACGGTATCATTAATTACTAAAGATAATGTGTGTACATAGTAAAATGTTTACACTAAAGCCCATTATTGTACGACCCAATGTCCGTGTCCAAGCCAAGAAAAAAGATTTTGTAGAACCAGCTGAAGCTCCAGGTGAGGGGAGGCGTCGTCCCCCAAATGAGGAAGAAAAACACCCAATAAAGAAGTTCATCATGGAAAAGTTTAAGATTGAGGAAATTGATTACGAAAAGTTTAACAAGGAAAATAAATGGGCAATTCGTCCGGGTGAGAACAAGGATAAAGAATAGAAACACTGAATAGAAAACATGTCTCTTGCCCTCACTTTTACTATCCCCTCTCTACGTAGTATCAAAACTCGGGCAATTTCGGACCCTGCACAGTATGACGTAGAAATTAACACAGCTCGCGGGTTTAAATCCCCAACTCATACTCCAAAAAAGTCTAAAAAAACAAATCACACCATCCGTGTTGAGAATGGTGTCACTTATGACCCTGACCAGTATGATGTCGAAGAAAATTCAAAGAGACATGGTGTAAAAACTAATTAGTACCCACATCAAGTTTAAATTTTTTGTCAAAACTGCCTAGAGTAATTTTCCCCTCGTCCACAAGACGCTTAATCGTACGGCCAACCTCTAGGTTGTCGTCGTATGCCTTATCGTGTTCTGGAGTAGCTGGTAAATTTGGAATGAGCATGTTAAATGCCACCATCTTTTTAGCCATCGGCAGTTCTTTATCTTGGAGCACACTCAAAATATTTTTGGGAAGCTTGGAAAGATCCATTACTCTTTATTTGGACTTTTTCTTTAATTGGCTACCCTTAGATTTAGGTTTCTTCGTTGAACGGTCTTTTACGTGTTTCACAAGACTGACAGCGGCAGCACTCTGTGCGACGGTGGAAATGAGAGCTCCTGTACAGATGGGACACGGCATCTTATAATTACTGGACATGTTTTTCATACCTAAGTGAAATGTATCGATCGAATTGTCCGTGAAGAGGGGATGAAGAAAGTTAGGGCTTAGAATGAAACTTAAAAGATAAATGAATGTATTTTGTAATGGAAGGTCTAAAAAAGTTTGACTTTCTGACCCAAAAAGAATGTGATACGATTGTTCGTGAAATCTTATCACTAGAAAGTGCAGTTAAAAGACTTGGTCCTGATATATATGCAAAAACTTCTGAAGATTCTCTGACAGGGCGGTATCAATATTTTAATTATCTCAACATTCGTAGTATTAAAAATATCATATGTCCAAAGTTGAAAGAATTATTTGGTCCTTGTGTTGTTCAATGTTGGGCTAATATTTTTAGACAAGGTGAAGGTATTGGCGAACATAAGCATATTGTGAATAAATCTACTAACGTCGTACTCACTGGGAGTGGAAACATATTTTTATATGGGGATCCAACTATTGGAACGTATTACGAAGGTGTGAAACACGATAATAAAATAGGTGAGTTGTCCTTTTTTCCATCTACTATGTTACATAGTGTCCCACAAAATACAACTGGCGATATGAGAATATCAATGGCTATTGATGTTCATACAGGTGAACCGAAACTTCTGAATACCCTAGTTTACCGAATGCCTAAAAGATTCGTTTACATAAGGTAATTAGAGTTTGGAATAAAACTTAAAGGGTAAATGAACGTATTCTGTAATGGAAGGTCTAAAAAAGTTTGACTTTCTGACCCAAAAAGAATGTGATACGATTGTTCGTGAAATCTTATCACTAGAAAGTGCAGTTAAAAGACTTGGTCCTGATATATATCCAGGCACTTCCGAAGATTCTCTGACAGGGCGGTATCAATATTTTAATTATCTCAACATTCATAGTATTAAAAATATCATATGTCCAAAGTTGAAAGAACTATTTGGTCCTTGTGTTGTTCAATGTTGGGCTAATATTCTTAGACAAGGTGAAGGTATTGACGAACATAAACACCTGACCGATATGACACCTAGATTACAACGTGAGTGTACGATTGGAAACATATTTTTATATGGGGATCCAACTATTGGAACGTATTACGAAGGTGTGAAACACGATAATAAAATAGGTGAGTTGTCCCTTTTTCCAGCTTCTTTGTTACATGGTGTCCCCCAAAATACAACTGGTGATATGAGAATATCAATGGCTATTGATGTTCATCACATACGTAATAAAAAATATTTGGATGCTCTAGTTTCCCAAATGCCTAAAAGATACGTTTACATAAGGTAATTAGGGCTTAGAATTGTTTATTAATACTACTGCAGGTGCTGAACCCTTTGGTGGTTTCTTACAGAATATCTTACACTCACAACAATCCCTTACAGACACGATTTGCTTTTTAGTCGCGTTGCATCGTGTCGGTAACATAATATCTTTGGAAAGGTACCGAACTATCTGGTCAATGAGTATCATAACTTTACCAGAGATATTCCATAGCCCATTTCTTCTACGACTGGGTCATTCCTGTAGTCCATTTTGTAATAGATCTTTTTGATTCCACTACTCGCTAGAGCCTTGTAGCAGTTGAGACATGGGTAATGTGTCACGTACGCCACACAATCATCAATGGAGGCACCCCTCTTCGCCGCATCCGTGATTGCGTTAATCTCTGCATGTATCGTCGCTTGTTCGTGTCCATCCCTTACAATGGACTTGTGTTCGCATCCGCCTAGAAATCCATTATAGCCCATACTGATGAGCCTATTGTTCTTCACGAGGACACACCCCACCTTCAGTCGATTACACGGAGATCGAACAGAGGCGAGATCTGCGACGTTTATAAAGTATTCATCCCACGTAATGCGATCGGTCATTACGGAACCTGAGTAAATATATTATTCATCATATTTTTAAGTTTACAAACATGTCCGCAATTGCCGGCAAAAGAGATTTTCTTTGTGAAGTCGCGGGTGGCATCGAGGTCTTCATGAACTGTACGTATTTATCCGATGAGATTCACGCCGGTCAAGACGACGATATTGAGGTATACATCAAGAATAACATCCTCGACGGATCATCATTCTGTGACGAAAAGTTTTGCAAAGCCATGCAGACCATCGATGACAAGACCCTCCGGGATCTACTCTATTATTTTGACGATAGAGACATGAGCATGGTCGAAGTCTACAACGAGAGTTGTCTGGGACTGGATGACCTTCCCCAAGAACTCACGGACATCGCAGAAGCTATACTTGACCAAGATATCGTCACTTTTACAGACTTCCTAGAATATTAGATTGTAATGAAACCTAAGTAAATGCGGTATATTTATATTTTCAAGAAAAAATGACGACTCTCACCGATTTCGAACACAAGCTCGATACTCTCATCAAGACGTACCCGGATGGGGTGCCTCGTGATGAAATGAACGAATTTTTTGAATACACGATTGAAAACAAGGATGTCCTTCTTTACGGGGTGAGTGATGAACTACTCTATGCCGTGTGTGATAAAGCCTATGAAGACAACCGTTTTCATACATACGGTGAGACCATTAATGTTCTTATCGAGGAGTTTAGGGAAGCGAATCCGAGTCCGGCTGCCACCGCGTCGAAACAGTTCGAAATGAATAATTTGGTGAGGGAGAATGCTGTATCTTGGGCTGAAAAGGCCGCAGCTCAAGAACACAGGAACTATCTAGTATCTAACACACGAATCATGGATATGGTGAAAGAAATGATGGAACATTCGGACAAGATTGCGGGTGAATCAGAGAAAAATGAACCTATTGTGGGTAAAATCTTCGCACTCAAGTTTGCACCCGAGCCAGTGAAGACACCTAGTATCTATGAGCGTGTTTGTCGTTTCGTGTTTTAAATTAACGTAAATCCTTATCAGCCGTATAGTAGGTCTTCCCCTTAGTGGCGAAACTATGAACCCTCGCGTACCCCCATGCTTGTGGAGAGGCTCCCGGACGATGCCCGGTTCTCCACGCAGCGAGTCCCCTGTTGTAGATGGTCTTCACAGTCTTCAGAGGAATCTTAGTAGCCTTAGCAATTTCAGGGAGGGATTTGGCTCCCGGATACATCTTCCTAAACTTTTGGGTGTAGGAGGAAGTCTTAGTTTTTTGTCCCTTGTCCGTCTTGAATCCTTTATAGTCTCGCTTGAGCATTTTCTTATAACGCGTCTCAACTTCCCCGAGAGTTGTAAGCCCCCTGAAATATTTGAGTGGTGCATATATCTTACCTTCGGTTTTACGCAGTTGTCCAACCTTCTTGGTGATGGCTGCATCGCTGAGAGGCATCTTACTTTGGACCGAGATAATTTACAGCCGCCCCGATACTCGAATAAATACACTTTCCAAACCTGACACGACCAGTCCTGGGGTTATAGTACCCCTTGTGGCCATTGAAGATGCATTTGTGAAGTTCACCCATATAAAAAATACAAGATTATAATAATCAGGTGAGAATGGGACTTTCAATTATTATGGGAAATATGTTTTCTGGTAAAACATCTGAACTCATCAGAAGACTTAAGCGTTTGAAAGTTATTGGAAAGGATGTGATGATTATCAACTCAGCAAAAGATACTAGGTCCCCCGAAGAAGTTCTGAAAACCCATGATAATGTAAAGTTCAATTGTCATAAAGTGTTTGACCTGTTTGAAATTATCAATACAAATGAATTCGATAAAGCTGACATCATTGCCATAGATGAGGCACAATTCTTCCCCAGACTCAAGAAGTTTGTAGAGTGTTGTCTACACGTGAACAAGTCTGTGCTGTTGGCCGGTCTTGACGCAGATTCTTTTCAAAGGAAGTTTGGTGAACTCATCGACTGTATCCCACTCGCATGTGATGTGACCAAACTCTCAGCACTCTGTATGCGATGCAACGATGGAACCCCTGGACCCTTTACCAAGAGGATTGTGGACAACAAGGAACTCGAACTCATAGGTGGAAGTGATATGTACATCGCAACATGTCGGAATCATCTGTGAATATCCAAGATGAGTACAACTCTTCTACCGTCTCCAGTTTTCATCAGTTCATGGTACCTCGCATGATCAAAGAGGATATCTTCACCCTCTCTGTGTATGTGTCTACCATTCTCAGTGTACAGACTACAGTCTCCATCACCGTGTATAGTCAGCTGGTATCGTAGAAGTTCATTGGATTCAGCACGATGTGGGTGTAAAACCATTGGACCCTCTATGACTGCGAATGATGCACCCTCTGCGTGTATACATGGTATCTGTTTGATGAGACTATCTAGGAGTGGGAACTGCGCAGCCTTGTAAAAATAGTATCCATCATTCTTTTCAAACCACGGATTTGTATCGTGGTACCACGTCTTTTCGAGAGTTGGTGAAACTTTTTCAAACTCTTCACGCAATCTGGGATAATGCAGTTTCAATAGAAGAAGACCGGGATAATTCTTTACATCATACTCGGATAAGCAGTGTACCAGGTCCCTGAATGTATTCTGTATCCCGAGGAATGGTCGCCACGCATTTGAAAAGTAAAGGTGGTCCACAGGTGGCTTGACATAGTCATACAAGACCATCAGTATGGGCACAAACATGAAACGCCACATTATTTTCTCAGTAGATAATAAAAATGCCTGGATACCCCAAGTCTATGTATGCCGAGCCCCAGCCCACTGAGGAGGTCGCGACTACCAAGTCCCGCTTCTCCATGCCCAAGATGCCCCAGCTGACTATCGTTCAGATTCTGCTCGTTGCCATTATTGCGGCCTACGCCTTCACCGCGCGCAAGATGAACGGTGTCGTCGTCGCCACTCTCGCGCTCACTGTCGGTCTTCTCCACATGTATGACCACCTCTACCGTGTCAAGCGTGGCCCCGAGCGTCTCTTCTTCCTTCCCCAAGCTAAGAAGGAGGAGTACACCTGCTGCGGCAAGTAAAAAATCTCTGTAAAATATAAGTATGCGCGTCAAGGTTATTCGTAGCCCTAACCCTAAAAAGAAGCTGAGGGCTATTTTAGAAGACGGCAGGACTGTTGACTTTGGTGCACGTGGGTATTCCGACTACACCAAACACAAGAATCCTTCACGTATGCGTTCCTATGTGTTGCGTCATGGGGGTCATGTACCCAGACAAACCATAGAAGAACGAGATCCTAAGAAGATCCAAACAAAAATGTTAAATGTCGATCGAAGCGACAAAGAGAATTGGAAGATAAGTGGTATCGACGGGGCTGGTTTTTGGTCCCGTTGGTACCTCTGGAGTTTTCCTACGTTTCAGGGTGTTGAGAAGTTCATGTCTAAGAGGTTTGGTATTATTTGGGTCTAATTACACCCCACCCACCTTCTGCATTAAGATTATCGTCATAACCTCTACATATAGGGTTGGATTGGTACATTCTATTACGTTCATTTTCTGTTAGGTACGCTTCTTCATATTTACTTGTACTAGACCTCATAGTTAAACCACGGTTTTGGTATTTTTCCTTAAGTTCATAATATGTTTTGTAATCTTGACAATATCCCGGAGATCCCCATGTTTCAAATGTTTCATCTTCGGTCATTTCCAGTCCGTCTGGCATTGAAGCTAAATGTACCTTGACCTTATCGAGTTTTGTTGTTTTCACGAAATGTGGATCGGTTCCTGGGATAAGACCACCAAAGAACCCACCAGCCGAGGCTGAAGAGGAGCAACAGCAAAGTGCGAGGAGACCGACCGCAATACCTGCCATATTATAATGTACGTACATTATAATATGGCTGAGATAGCTCTTATGATTTGTGCGGTATCTTCCCTGAGTGCCTCAGTGGGTGGAGGATTTTACCTATTCAAAAAAGAACAGGAGAACACGGCTAAGGAAGAATTGATAACTGAGAAGAAGGCGTCGCCTTACGTTACCGTCTACGTGGAATGTGATTATAAAGGGGAAGAATCTGTAATTGGGGATGATGTATTTGTTGATGGAAAAGCGACAATAGAAGTCGGAACACCTATAAAATCTCTCATCGTACCAGCGGGTTTCAGTGTTGACACCTACTCCAAGGAAAATCAAGGTGGTGTAAAAATAACCCTCGGTGGTCCTTCAGATCAGAAGTGTACCACTATCAAATCAATGGTTGTTACAAAAGTCTAATTTAAACTTTTCAAACTTTTTAAAAAATTGAATCATCGTGTTCAAGCGTTCGTAAAGCTCCTCACCGAGATACTGCTTTACGAATTCTTCAGGGTTTCCATTTTCTCGCATGGCATTGGCGTAGGCACAAAGTAGTGAGTATGCTTCATCCACATTTTCACCACTCCAGGTTTCTAACAGGGTTTTGACTTTTCTCAATTTGAGAACCTCTTCCATTATTTAGCCAGGCCTTTCTTTTTTAATCTCGTTATATTACAATGGCTGCTATCGCAATTGGTGGAGTCTTTATGTTATGTATTTCTAGTGCTGTAGGGGGTGGTTTACTTTTTATTCGGACGAAAGATCAGGTATCCTCGGATGCGGAATCAAAATTAAGTAAACCTTTCTTTTATAAATTAACAAAACAACATCAACCAAATTCATGTGGGGGTGAAGTACTCTATAGCTTGCAATCGGAAACTATGGATTTGAGTGCTGATATAAAACTCGATGATGTTTCATCATCCATTTTAAGTCGAGGTGAAGTCCCCAGTTGTTGCCTTGAATTTGAGAATCTAAATTTAGAATCACTGTCATACACTTTATTTGGAGAGACACGTACTAAATCTAATATAAAAGGTGATACTAAACAAGTGTTAAAATTATCTGAGACTCGAGCTATTACGGGTGGGGAGCAAACTGCTTGTGCAACGGATATCAGTGCGAAATTCACAATTTTAGAATAATTCCTAAGCCGCCATTCCCTTTTTTTTGAGGACGTTTTTCAGTTCAGCCATGAGTTTAGCGCGTCGAGCGTTTACGACTGGTCGCCGTTGGGGTGGAGGAGGAGGAGGTGGAGGGGGAGGGGCACCCACCGACCGGGTTGGAACTACTATAGTTTGACACACTTTGATAACTTTCTGTGCGTTTTTCACACTGTTCTCAAAGTTCATCCTAATTTTAGAACGGAGTTCCCTAGCTGTGAGCTTCACACGTTTCCCCTTGACAGTTTTGGTGACACGAAGACCCTGCTTCTTAGCCTTGTTTTTCAGTTCTAGATACTGCATCTACTATTGGCTGAGATTATTTATTCAGTATAAAATCAAATCAGAAAATTTTACCAAATCATCACTCGCAATCAATCTGGCATACAACATATCCTCTTGACCAAAATAAAGTGGGTTAAGCTGGGCTTCCATAAACACTCTTTGTAATGTCAAACCCAAGCTATCAAGATGTACCAATAGTTTGTATAACAAGTCAAAATCAAGAGATGCTACAGCCATACGAACCCTAACTTTGTTAACGGTGTACTCACCATTATCGGTTTGAACCAGAAGATGTTTTTTGATAAATTCGTCCATTTCATTTCTCGGACTGATACCTATTTGATTCGCGATATTAGTGATTTCCATCAAATCATCCAAACCTGTTACTAATTTTTTTATAAAATCCCTCTTACCTTGTGGGAGTGACATCTTATTGTGTATAAAGATAAAAAACGCACATACGATAAGATGGGTGATGTAATTGAACTTAAAATAATGATTCATAAAGTTCTTCTTCCTAGAATTAGACAATTGGAAGAAGAACTCAAGTCATTACGAAAACATACATGGCCATACGTACAGGGTAAAAAAGAGTCTCATCAACTTGACGATATCGAGATGAAGGTGGATTTTCTTAAACATCTCGATGATGACACGATAATTGAACTTTTGCGGACAAAGGCGAGACTTTCAGGAAACACTGGATTTCTAACAAGAGAATATGACAGTCTGCGAAATAATTTTTGTTGACGTATAATAGATGATGTCTATTCTTGGTGATGGACCTATGCATATAGCGTCCCTAATATGTTTGATTATCTGTATATTTATCACGGGAAGTGGTACTACAACTGTTTTATACTTTCCTCTCACACCTCAAACTGGACTACTGGCAGCTGCTTGTTGTTTATCTTGTGTATTTTCAACAACCACCGCTGCGAAGGATATACAAAAACGTACGTGACTTAGAAAAAGTCGTCAGTCCTGTACATGTTTACTGTGAATGAACCAGTCTTACCTAGAACGGTGACAGTTTCATTTCCATATAGCTCTTGGCACCCAATGTCTTCCATGCAGTCGCGGGCATTGTGGGATACCGATACTGGGTACAAGTTTTCACCCCCGGTGGTAGTGTAGTAGTTGTAGCGATCGCGGCGACCACGGACCTCCTTACCGTAGAGGGGTAGGGTCTCACCTTCCCCATCGATGAGGATACCCATCTGTTGCATGTGTCCAGGTTTGTACTGCTTGATAGGGGGACCCCTAAATTCTGGCTCATGTGTGTGTCCACGACGTGTAGGTACTGGGCGCACTGGAACTGGTACAGCTACCTCCACTGGGACCTCAACAACCTGGGGGTTGTAGAACATGTAGCCTACAGCCGCGACAAGTACAACAACCGTCAATAGCAATAACTGAGTTTTTTGCTTGTTCTTCATATACTTATAGTTAAGGAAATTGTTTTACACTGATATATGAAGGATATAACCATTATCGAAAATTTTATCAGTGATGAAGAGTTGGAAGAGATTCGGCAATTTACTGGTGATGAATCATTAAATTTAGATGGTAAACACTATGGTGAAAACCAACAAGCCATAAACCGACAGTGGTATTTCATTCCGGAAGATAATGCGTATAAAAAAGTTCTAATTGATTTGAGACATAATAGGGAATGGGCGTTTGATATGGAAAATATTATCCCTTATGCAAAAAATTTCATTTTGAAAATAAAAAATAGAATAGACAAATACACGAATACAAATTTTAAATTAGAACGAGTTTATTTAAATCGTCAAGTACTTGGTCAAGACGTGACATTACATATAGATGATGATAAACCAAATGTCTATACACTTTTAATCTTTGTTGGTGATATTACACCCAAAAACTATGACAAGGCTGGTGGAGACTTAGAATTGAAAACTAAAGAAATTACCAGGATTGAACCGTTTACAAAAAGAGCTGTTCTATTCAAGGGATATATACCACATCAAGCTTATGCACCTTTAGTAGTTGGCTTAACTCGGATTTCACTTGCATTCAAATTTATAGATACTTTAAATGAACTTCCATTTAGGGTAAATTATACTTAAGGAGTTTCTTTCACTTAAAGGTATGAAGGTCCTGGCTATAGACATTGGGTTTCATAATATGGGTCTCGTTCTAGCTGAGTCTTTATCGGGACCGAAAATTACAGTGGAGTTCCTGAAGAAAGTAAGTTTGGAAGACTATAAATATATAAAGTCGAATGATTTTGTAGACACGATTCCTTTATTTGTGGAAGATCACCAAAGTATTTTCGATTCAGCTGACAAAATACTTATAGAACGACAGCCACCCGGTGGTTTTCAAAATATCGAGATTCTTTTGCATTACATGTTCAGAGATAAGGTTAAATTGGTATCACCTGTGAGCATGCATGTACACTTTGGTATGAGACATTTAGACTATGACCAAAGAAAGGAGAGAACTGTATCCATCGCCGAGAAATATATAGATGGAGACATTCCCTATGAGAGAAAACACGACATAGCGGATGCGTTATGTATGATTGTGTATGACAATTTCAAGTCTTGTGTTCATTTCTTTGACAAGTTCAAATATTTTGGTGGCCTATAATAAATGCCAACAGCGAAGCAACTTCAGAATGCTAAGAAGAAACTGAAGAAGACCACTAAACCCACAGGGAATACACCCAAAATACCCACTTCCACTCTTCTTCGTCTCATTGCGGCAGACCCAAAGATTCGTCGAAACAGAGAATTCATGAAAATGGTTCAAGAACTCTCAAAGAAGAAGTAAGGAATTCACTTCACCGTGTTCTTGTAGCTGTGGCGTAGTTCTTCGAAAAATGTATCAAACACACCTAACCTGTACTGTGTAAATGCCCATAGCGCAAAAAACACCGTCTTTGTCATCTTATTTATATCATTCTCTTCCATTTTGTAAATAGGACCAACCAGGCGACCCATAAAAGTTTCATCCTTAGACTTACCAGTCATATAAGACTCCGCTTGAGTTAATGCACATGTGTCATCATTAACAGACCAATGATAGAAGATGAAGGGTATAACCATGGAGTAAAACTCAAGATTTCTGCGATTGTTGGTAAAAGGTATAATCAAAATCATTAACAGAAAAATAGTATGAAGCAGGAAAATTATATTCATCTATTATAACATGGTCAGAGAAAAAATTGTATGGAATGACCAGCATGAAAATATACTACGCCAATGGGGTGAGGCCTGTGCGTGTTATCGATTTATGCATCATAGGTCGTTCATGATGTATAAGGATTTGAGTATGAAATTCACTTTACCTGTAATTGTTCTTTCTACAATAACTGGTACTGCGAACTTTGCACAATCTACTTTACCCGTGAGTATTCAACCCGCTGCCCCATCTATCATAGGTGGTTTAAATCTTGTGGCTGGTCTCATCGCGACAGTCATGCAATTTTTGAAGATTAATGAACTCATGGAAAATCATAGAACTGCTGCGTTATCCCATGGACTCTTGTCAAGAAATATTCGTTTGATGTTAGCTATACCACGAGATGAAAGAAAGAAGGATGGTTTGAAATTTGTAGAAGATTGTAAAGCTGAATATGACAGACTGATTGAACAGTCTCCACCAATTCCGTCTAAAATTATGATTGAATTCGATAAAGAATATCCACTCGAGAATGTATTTACAAAACCCGAGATTCTTACTGTGCGTTCAATACCAATTCTAAAGCTTCCCAAAACAATCGAAACTGTAGAAGCTATAACTAAGGGTACACCCCTAGAAAGGGCGGGAAAATTCTTTTCCAAACAACCACCATCACCAAATGATGATGACGATGAAATCAGTCTTGATGAAGAGGAAGAGGAAGAGGAAGAGGAAGAAGAGATAGACGTCGAGCAAGGTACACCAAAAGAATGAACATAATCACATTGGTAAGAACTCCACATGCAACGTATGGTAAAATTTTTCTTTTTAAAGGTTCTACGACACGTTTATGTAGTGCGTCATTCTCCAGCACTAAATCTATGGCCTGATTAGTAAGATCATCAATGGACTCCTTCATTAAAACTATCCCACAAAAAAAAGAAGTCAAAAATACCGTGGCTACGATTCACACCAAACAAATTGAACTCATTCGTAGGTACTTGCGTGAAAGAAAGAATGTATTCATTTGTGGTGGATATGGTGTAGGCAAGTCGTATATTCTCAAAGAGGTGTTGGAAGGTTTGAATAATGTCGAATTACGAACCGACCATTTAAAAAGTAAGTCGCCATTTTTAGCGTTCATCAAAACATCCACAAAACACCTGTTTATAGAAGACTATGATCCAGTGTTCAAACCACTCATAGAACAAGTGTCGGATGGAAATAGATTGAGTCGTGGCTCACTTATCGTGACTTCTGTGAACATGTGTATGTATCCAAATTTTGAAACAGTGTTCATTCCAAAACATAAACCAGAAACACTTCTCACACTCGTAGATGATAAAAGTCCAAAGGCTGAAAATGCTGCTTATAGATGCAAAGGAAATATTCGGAATTTTTTCACATATCTTGATGGTCATGATGAGATGGATGATTTCAAAACCCCTAAAGAATTCATCAATGAAGTATTATCTGACCCGACACCTATAAAAATTCATGACAGTATTTCTGAGCATGGACACATATGGGACATCTTCCAAGAAAATTACTTGAATTCGAAGGGTGTAGATATTTTAACAATCACAAAATCATTTTCAGATGCAGACTTATTTGATAACCACATCTACACATCTGGGAATTGGAGTCTCATGCCTTACTTTGTTCTGCACGCCCTCACTATACCAAAGTCATGTCTAGGTGAACCACTCGAAAAGGATAAAATTAGACCTGGGAGTTGTTGGACTAAACTTGGGAACTACAAGATGAGAAAGGGAAAATTTCAAGAAATTAAGAAAAAATCGAGAATGGGATTGGGTGTAGAAGAATTGTGTCTTTTGAAGAAGTATGCAGAAAAAGGAGACCTAAGTAAATTGGTGGAGTATGGAATCACACCTCAAGACTTCGACGTCATCAACCACTTGGCTGTTGGAAGTGGCTTAAAATCAAGAGAAGTAACTAAAATCAAGAAAGCCTTGAAGAATGAGTACGAAGGAAGAAGAACATGAAGTTGAAGAATGTGTCAAAGTTATTGGGAATGAAATTCTCTTCTATGCCGATGTCGATCGCGAAAACGCTCTTGACTTCGTTGAGAAATTTAAGAAGTTGGAGATTGAACTTCTTAAGAAAAAAGCTGAACTCTTTGGCTACGAACCCCTAATTAGGGTTCATATCATGTCCGAAGGTGGAGACATCTTTGCCGGTATGAACATGATGAATGTTCTTGAAACTTCACGTGTTAAGATTCATACCATCGCCCAAGGTTCCTGTTGTAGTGCAGCTACATTCATGCTCCTTGGTGGTAGTGAAAGACGTATGGGAAGGAATGCGTACGTTCTCATTCACCAGATTTCTACTGAGATGTGGGGTAATTTTCAAGAACTTAAACATGAATTGAAGTCGACGGATAAGTTTATGAGGATGCTCAAGAAGATGTATCTTGAAAAGACTAAGATTCCTGATAAGATGCTCAAGAAGTTGATGAAGAAGGATATTTACCTTTCCCCTAAAGACTGTCTCAAGTATGGAATCGTTCACGCTCTTGAGTAAGTGTCACAGAACGCCTGTAGAGAGCTAATAGACATAGAATTATTAATATGATACAAAATGTATTTAAATTTAAAGGCACTTGTGTGCTTTCTGAAGGCCTAAGTCGTTCCATTCTGCCATAATTCACAACTGGAATTCCAGACATCTATTTAAAGTTGAGAATTTATTTACACACAATGGAACGCCTTATCAAACAGGATAAATATGGTCACGACCGCTACATTGACATCAAAGTTGAGGACTTGAAGGATGGAACTGCTGACATCGTGAAGATCTCTGGTGTTGTGGGGAATGACAAGTTTTCCGAGTCACGAACCAATGTCAAGACTGGTTATGAAAAGGCTCTCAAGAGAGCCCAAACCATGTGGAACAATGAGCACACTAAGTGCAACCAAGTGTTGCCCATGCTCGCCAACAAGTGGGATGATCGTAAGAAATACATCTCTGAGCCGTTCTACGTCCAACCCAAACTTGATGGTGTTCGCCTACTTGTCTCCAAGGATGGGGGTATCTCGAGGACTGGTAAGGTTGTACCCGGGACTGAGATTCTCGGTAAGGGCCTCAAGGAGGGTCAATATGTCGACGGTGAAGCGTTTGACCCCAACCTCAACTTTGAGCAACTTACGAGCGTCTTCAAGACTGACCCCTTGAAGCTCAAGTTCCATGTGTTCGACTTCTTTGATTTGAAGAAGCTTGACATGACGTTCGAGGAGCGCTGGGAAAAGGTTAAGTCTCTCAAGAACCCCCACTACGAGTATGTGAAGACTACACTTGTCATGTTGCGGGACCATGTCCCCCACATTCATAAGAGCCATGTCAAGGAGGGACACGAGGGTACGATGATTCGAGACAAAGACAGTGTGTATGAAGTGGGTCAGCGAAGCAACTACCTTCTCAAGTTCAAGGATTTCCAGACGGAGGAATATGAAATCACTGGTGCCAACACAGGACAGGGTCGAGATGCGAATGCCGTCGTTTGGGTGTGCAAAACTAAAGATGGTCATCAGTTTACTGTCAGGCCAGAGGGCACCATCGCTCAACGTGAGAAGGACTACAAGAACCGCGAGAAGTTTATGGGGAAGATGCTCACTGTGCGTTTCCAAAACCTGACCGCTCTCGGTGTCCCGCGTTTTCCCGTTGGTGTAGTAGTTAGAGATTATGAATAATGTTTGTAATAAATAAATGAACAGGGTCGCAATTGATGTCGATGAAGTCTTAGTAAAATTTCTCTTTCCCATGGCAAACCACCACCACCAACTTCATAAATTACGGAGTAAACCCAAGTATGGTTATGTGTATCGCCATATATTTGAGATAGACGAACCAGCGTCTCAGAAAATGGTTCACGAATTTTACCAGTCCAAGGACTTCATGGAACTTACACCTATTCAAGGATCTCAAAAAGCTATGTTCAATCTTAAAGAACGTTATGATAAAATGTATGTACTCACTGGACGCCAGGATATGGCTCGAGAAGAAACTGAAGCGTGGATAGACACATACTTTCCAGGTATATTTGACGACGTGATACTCACCAATAGTTATACACCAAATGAAATTCACAAGGCGGATATATGTCGTGCCCTCAATATAGGTCTCATCATAGACGATAATAAGGCTATATGTGATAGGTGTATCGACAATGGTGTCCGAGCTCTCAATTTCATAGGAGATGAAGATTCTATTTATCCGTGGTGTGAAGAGAGTGATATAAGTATTCAAGGATGGACGGATGTTCGTCAACGAACTTAAAACCTAGAATATTTAAGAGTGTATAATGTCTCTCGGTCTCATCGGTCTCGGTTCTATTGGTGGCAACCTCGCCCTAAACATCCAGAAATCACACGAACTCAATGTTTGTAATCGTTCACCCGAAAAGGTGAAGGCGGTTGTCAAGAAGTCTACCCATGTGAAGGGCTACGATAATGTTGAAGAGATGGTATCTGATATGGAGGAGCCTCGCACAATTATCACAGCTCTCCCACATGGGGAGACGACAGATACTATGGTAAAGAAACTGAGCTCGGTGATGTCCAGAGGTGACACTATCGTGGATTGTTCGAATGAATTTTACAGAACCTCGAGGAATCGTGGTGCGTTCTGTCAATCCAAGGGAATTGGGTACCTCGGAACTGGTCTCTCCGGTGGTGCTGAGGGTGCTCGCCTAGGTCCTGCACTCATGATCGGTGGACCTTCGAAGACATTCGAGGAACATGAAGACCTCTTCAAGTCTTTTGCCAAGAGTTACGCCTACATGGGTGAAGATTATGGTGTTGGACACTTCACCAAGATGGTACACAATGGTGTGGAGTATGGTATGCTCCAAGGTATCGCTGACGTATACGCATTCTGTAATCAGGATGGGTACTACATGGGTCAAGTGCTGAAACGAATTGAAAGCACCGATATTTACGGCTACCTCACTAAGTCGGCGATGAGTGTACTTCATGAATACGATTTCAACAAGATTGCGGATATCGGACACATGAATAACACGGGTCTGTGGTGTTCTGAAATTGGTCTCGAGTATGGCATTCCCACCCCCACGATTAACTCTGCTGTGAATACACGTTTCACGAGTCGTACGGTTAAGGCGGTTAATACAGCTAATCATAAAAACTGTGCCATCGATTTTACAGTCGCTGTAGATGCGTTGCGTTTCGTTTTTGCGACATCTCTCCTCGAGGGCTACGACCTAATGGAGACTCGACATGTGTGCGATGAGAGTATCAAACAGGCTTGGTCTTCAGGTACAATCATCGAGTGTCCCATGATTGGGGAGAACTATCGCACCATCATCGAAGAGACGGCTGAAAATGCACGTGTCATGGTCATGTACTGTGTCGCTGCGGGTATCCCGTGCCCCGCCGTACAGGCAGCACTTTCCCAGTATGATTTCATTCACGAAAGGTCGACATCTATGAAGTTTATCATGGCACAGCGCAACTACTTTGGTCAGCACGAGATTATGGAGGCATGATCCCATAGATAATCAACCTCCTTTTCTTTTAGGAAAAACCCCTTGTTTCCATTTTTGATTTCCCTGAGTACATTTTCATACGCACATCCACCCATATCAAGGTTCCATTTATCAGTATCATTCATGAGAATGTATTTATCACCTGGTACCATCTTGGCTAGGTCTGCTTCCAGTTCAATACCCTTGTATGTCATTCCGATTTTGCATTCCGTGGGTGCTGTGCCCTTATACTCTAATTTTCTGGCAATTTGAATTATTTCTGGTGGCGATGCCACCAATTCTTTTAAGATTTCTTCACGACTTCTAAACGTATGTTTCGCGATGATTGTCGCGAACAAAAGGACACAATGACTTTGATACATGTCCCCCACTATACCCACAGTATCAAAGTAATTAATCCGCTCGTTCATATCACCACTTTCATGAAGTTTGATTTTGATAGACTCGAGCTTCTTCGGTGTTTGGATGTGTTGCAAGACCTCCTTGCCTAGGTAGTGATCATTGTACACTACTTTCAGATTGTTTTCGTCGATAAAGTCTTTGATTCTCTCAAAGTCATACTTGGAATGACCATGTGGCTTTTCGAGGATGTACGTCGCATCGACGAGACCGATATAGGGTTCTACATTTTCACAAAAGTTGTGTGTTGGTATGGACATGTACGCGATGACATTTGGGACACCCTGAAGATGTTCCAAGTTTGCTACCTTCTGTCTAGAAATGGGAGTGTGAGGACAATCCAATTTCTTGAGAGCTGGGATAATACGGGTTTGGGCCAGATGCCCCCTGGCACCAAAAACGATGCAGTGGTTCATCACTCTTTATTATATTTCAATAAATTAAATGTTCGCACTTCTCTGTAAACCAATCGCCGTTCCAACACCCAATGGAAATCCAGTCCTTCGTGCAAATGATTGTCGCATAGCGTATGTAAAACCATCTCAAACTCAACAGGGTAAACTTGAACTTGAGATACTTGAAGCACCCCCAGTATATATAGGTGCCGATGAAGAAAGTCGTAAATTTTAATTCATCTCCTAAAAGCCGATAAAGCAGTCATGGCTGTGAGAGCTGTCCCACCCCCCTTTATCTTTGTTGCGATGAGGTACCACACAGTGGCAATCATCACAATGAAAAATCCACCACCAATGAGACCAAACCCAAGAGTTTTACGGTTTAGTCCGTCAACTTCACTATCATCAGGGTTCGATGGGTCATAGAATATCTTAACCTTGTCGCCATCCATATATTTTTTGTATTTGTTCATAACTGTATTTTTGATGTACTTCTTATCACCTACAGTGTATTCGTATTCGATTTCACATGCGTACATAATCTTTCCATCTTTGGGTGGAAGTGCAGTACACTCAGATTTAGTGACTGTCCCATCAGTAGTTTCAGAATGTTTTGGTTTTTTTACAAGTAGAAAAGAACCACAAGAAGATAAGGACATTGCGATACACACAGCCATAGCCAGGTTCAATGTCGCAATCCCTTTACCAACCTGATTCCCCGTCTTGATGAAATTACTCATACTTATATATACCCGTGATTAAAAAATTGAATTACTAACTGGAATAAGTGGTCCATCAGGGGTCTTTTTCATGAAAATGACCTCATCACATTCACCACCTTTCATAGCCAACTGTGGTTCTCCACATGCTGTTCCGGACTTTTTATGTCTATCACAAGCACCCTTAGTCCGTTCTACAATATTCATATTCTGACTGTACCCGATGAATATTTTATCGGGTTTACCACTTTCCTTATCCTTCGATTCAACCGTAGCCTTCCAACAGTATTTACCAAATTCCCACTCTTTGGTTGTATCGATTGGAGGTGGTGGGGCATCTAGAGCAGATCATGCAATACGACGACCGAATCTCTTCTTTAGGGATACTACATGTGCAGTCAAAAAATTAGCACTAGGTG